>Ga0180433_10010875_pt1 | contig 10879 bp, 3 predicted proteins | sample SS_ome_8_FD_132980 | JGI IMG/M metagenome (GOLD analysis project Ga0180433, IMG submission 132980) | Hypersaline lake sediment archaeal communities from the Salton Sea, California, USA - SS_1_D_1 metaG | ecosystem: Environmental > Aquatic > Non-marine Saline and Alkaline > Hypersaline > Sediment...
AGGCAGGAGTAACTGAAAAATCTAGCATGATGGGATCTTTTGGTAAGATTTTCTGGATAAATCCATCACCCTCTGAAGATTGAATCACAATTCGACTATTTTCAAAAGGTAACGCAAAAATATATTCAATATCATCATTATTATAATTTAGTTTAAAACTTAGGGAAATATTATTCAATTCAAGTCTGGTCCCATTCTCTTTGCCTATACGGAGTGGTTTATTTCCGTCAAATTGTTCTTTCTTCAGAATAGCAGTTATATCAAAGTTATTAAAGCTTTGATCTCTAAGTTCTAAATTATTTGGTCTGATATCTAATCCAGAAATTCCTGATTCTGCATTTATATTAAAATTTAATTTCCAAGAATCTTTTAAAATGATTTCTGATTCCCCAGTTCCCGCACCATAGGGAATTAGTGCGAGTCCTGCATCATCATTAGAATCTTTTATAGCTAAGGGTGAAACATCGATTCCAATTAGTTTATTATCATCCTTTTTCATTAAGGGAATACGATATGGAAAAGTTAATTGATCTTCTAATTGGAATTCATCTTCTTTAGAAATTGCTTTGTAGAAAGTTTCAAAAAGAGCTTTTAGATTGGTCAATAAAAGTAATGGATCAAATCCTCCATATTCTGCATCCGATCCTGAAGTGCCCCATCCATATTTATTCTGAAATGATTCTTCAAAATCTATTGAATTTGATAAGATATCAATAATTTTTCTTAAAAATGGGTCATCTTCTTCTGCAACTCCAGAAAAGATTAATAATTTCTTGATTAAATCGACTATATCAGTTAGTTCCATTTTAATTTACCTTTTTACTGTTTCTATTTTTACTTATTTTTTAATTATTTTCTATTTTTTAAATAATCAAAGCGTAAATTCACAGATTTACGCTTCATATCTTGGCTCTTTTTCCTACCGAGCCAGCTATAATAATTACCCTCAATATCTCGTGCAAGTTGCCAAACTCTTTTTAATAATACGCCGGATTTTGGCACTTCTTCTTCATAGATATAGTGGGATTCATTAAGAAATACTCCTTTACATTGCTTAGCTTCATCTAAAGATGTACGCCCCCTTCTAAGAATAATCTGACCGCTCAATGAAGAAATTTGTTTGGCTACATAGGGGATCCAATAAGGAGGAATGTACGACATAAGCTCGTATTTAGCTAATGGTCCAATATATTTGGTCCCAATTTCTTGGGGATCAGTAATGTCTTCTCTATTAACTAATTTATCAGCTTCTTTCTTCGCCTCTGTATTCCAATAAAAAATTGGAGCTTCTTCTTTTAGTTCTTGTAATTCCCTCTGTTTTTGTGCGACTTCTTCATCATGTCTATTAATGATTTTACCCTCAGAATTTTCATACTTGTGTTCAATTGCCCACACTAAATTAGCTATTTCATCTCTCATTAGACTTACTTCTTCAATCGGCTCACTTTCGAGACTTCCATCCATGAGCGTGTTAGGAAGATAAAATAGTGACCCGTCATTTCGAGCACCATTTTGATTCGAGATCGTAAATATTTCCCATCCTTTATTTTCTTGACTAGGATCAACTACGGGCGTTAAATCTGTGGTAATTCCAAAACTATCTATTACTTTAAAACGGGTGATTTTTCTGATATATCCAATTTCATGAGGAATGGGGATGCTAAACCAATCATTAGAATAAAACAACGCAAATTCCATTAAAAGCATTGTTAAATAATTCAAATAAGGTCTTTTTATATTTCCTAAATCCACGTTGTGATCTTCAAACGTCCACCAGCGAGGATGAGGCATTCCTTTATAAGAGAGGCGGCGAGGAGGAACATTTATGTCTATTTCCTCTCCAGTAATATCTTGTTGGCTCTTAAGGCCGAAATTATACCATTCTAATTTATTGCCATCATATTCTTTGCTAGATAATTGTATATCTTTTCCTTTAATGCTAAATGAATATTCTAAATGCTTGGGATCCCATCCTTCAAGCTTTTGATCATCATCCGATTGACCACCTTTTTCTTCTTCTACTAACATCTCGACGGGATTCTTTAAATCAAAGTTCTTTTCTGAATTCCCTCTCTGAAGAGTATTAAGTGGTTGTTTGATATAACTTATTTCGGTTCTTACGGGGCTTCCACCATTTTCAGCTTTAAACTCTCCCATTTGCCACTGTCTTCCTAATATCCAGCAAGGATCTTTTATACGAGCTTTTATTCCCTCTTCCACTGAATGAATTTTATTTTTTGGTTCCAATCGCGTATATTTATTTTCTATTGGAACTAAACAACTTATATGCTTAAATAGATTACTTTTTTTAAGATTTGAATCATTTACTCCCATTATTATTTCCCCTCCCCCCGTTGTTCACCTATACTAAAGGATTGATTAATATTAGATAAAATATAATTGCTAGGAATATGAAAGAAGGGTGAATGGGTATTTAAATTCAAGGATATTTTTGGTTTTTGAGGAAATAGCGCATTTTGATAGGATTTCCCTTGACCAATATCACTATTGCGAAAGATAAGCGCAGGCAAGATTTTTCCAAGAGTAGTACTACTCATCATATCATAGCTTGTCGTCATTCTCATCTGCATTAAATCAATCGTCTCCATAATTGTATCAGCTAATAAATCGGGCGAATCAGAAGTCCAGCCTTTCGTTTTTGATAATCTCGGAGGGATTGCTAATAGGATGGCATTTGGAGCTTCTGTTTGAGGTGCATCATACCGATATGCGACCCCCGTGTTTTGTTTCATATTAGGGAAAAATTCTACCCAATCATCAATATAGATGCATGAAAAACATTTTACACCCTGATTAGAAAAAGGAGACACATATAAATAATTCGTTCCAAAACGATTCACTTCTCCTTCTTCAGAATCCTCAGTTTGGCTAACCTTTTCATAAATTTGATATTCACTTTTATTCTTGAGTAGGGTAACTAGATCATTTACCTTCTTTCTGACATGTTTATAATGATTTAAAGGATTGTTATCACTCATTTCCACTATTCTATGCGGCCCCTTTAAGGATTCTAAGTTTAAATTCCAATCTTTTACTAACCCTGTATCGTCTGTTAAAACATAAGGAGTGAAGATAGGTAATTTTTGTCCCTCGGAGAGTTTTTGTAAGTTGGAGATCAGTGATGAGAGAATTTTCTTTTCTTTGATTAATCTTATTTTCTCTTCCCAATCCTCTGCTTTATCTAATTCTGTTTTAATTTCTTGAATAAAAACAGTAGAAAGGGTTACATCACATAGGGAGCAATGCCTATCTTCCATTTCAGTTTCGATATCACAAGATTTTGTTACAATTTCAACTTGATTGAAAAAATTATCAAATTTCTTCATAATAAGATCTAATAAATTATCCAAATCTTTATTAAACTGTTTTAGACTTTTTAGATCTTTTGGTATCAATAATAACGCCTGTTTATAACCATAACGGCTTAATTCTTGTAAATTCTGATAAAAGACATCGGTATCAAAAGGATTTTTAGTTAATAAAGAATTAAGCTCAGTAATCGTGTCTGCCAAATGGGTTTTAAGCCCATTTAATAATTCAGAGTCATCAGATTCTGTAATATTGTTCAGTAGATCAACATAAGAAGATTCAGATAATCTAATATCTGGGGTTTCGGGAAAAAGCACAATAATTCTTCTTAGCTCCTCTAATTCTTCTGCTAATTTTATCCATTTTAGATGTTCTGAGTCATTTTCTTCGGAAATTATGTTATATAAGTCGCTTAATTTCTCTAATAATATCTGCAAAGTAAATGGCTGTTGAAGATAAATATCATCTAGGTATTCATTTAATTGGCATAATCGTCCATAAATAACTTCGGCACGCTTCACTAAGATTTCAATAGTTTTTATTAGATCTATTTGCTGTGCATCCTTATAATTGATTACATCTAATTCAGCATTAGGTTCTAAGGAGACTTCCAAATTACTTTTAATATTTTGATGTATTAATTTTTTTAAGAGTCGAATTTTGTTCACAAATTCAGGATCTAAGGAATAAGTTATAGAAATTTGGTTAAATAATTCTTGAATCGTTAATCCTTCTGGAAAGGGTCCCATGTTTCTATAAATACTGTTTTCGGTCTGATTGCAATATGCTTCTTGCCAATCTTGTAGGATTAAATATTTTATTCTAAGTTCCAGCTCATTCTCTCCCCCTACGATAAAATCAATCGCATCAAATTTAAGATCCTTATAATTGAAAGGTATCGAAGTCTGCTCTCCATCGGGTAAATTGAGCATGATTTCGATGGTTTCATTGGTAAGATCCCCTAAAATCGTATTACTTAAATGATTCAAAATTGGGGACGTGATTTTTCGGGGATTATACAAATTTTCAATAACAGAGGGGTTATAACCATTTTCAAAATTTTCTAAGACATCATCTGGTGGTTCTACAAGGAAAAGAACTTTTGTTCCTCTCCTATCCCCCGTCCTCTGCAACTTTGTAAATTGAGGTTCTGGAGGTAAAGATTCACCATCAAGAAAGTCAAGCCATGCGCTAGTGCGAGCCATGTTGCCCCGAAGATATTGATAAAGCACTTCAGCGGTGGCAATATCCGCCGCACTATCATAAAATTTTCGTATTTCATTTTGTATATACAATAAATCTGTTCTTTTCTTCTTTAAGGTGGAAGAATCATAAATTTCTAACCAATCTTGATCCTCAATAAGGGCTTCAGATTCCAAATCTACTTCAAGAAAATCTACTCCATTAATGATCGTTTCAATATAAGTAACATCGGTATTTTCTGTATTTGGATTTAAATCTTGAAGTTTTAGAGGAAATAATTTTCTTAATTTATATATATCTAATTCTTCTATATTCGATAACTGTTCTTTATTATCATGTATATATCGCTCAATTTGATAACCTAAAAGTTCTTCGGGTAAATGATTATGCCGTAAACCATCAAAATACCACATTCCCTTTTGAATTTGATCGGATGATAAATTGATCCTAAATTGCCCCGAGGGATCGTCCACTCCACTCATCAACGATGCATTTCGGAGTAAGGCTGCCGTTACAGCTTGATCTTGAGACGGTGCTTGGATATATTCGGAAGTGGAATTTTGGGCAGGCTCAACCACACCGGGCTTCTCAAGCCATCCATACACTCCAACTTGTGGTTTAACATTTTCTTGCTCAAATTTTGAATATTTCATTAATCTTTCATGGGCTAATCCTGTAATCCAGGCATCTGTACGATAAGTTAATAAATCCAAAAATTCCATTAATAAAATTTTAAGTTTATCTGGAGTTAATTGCTTAAGTAAATTTGCGACTTGAGTTAGCATTTGATCAGTTGGTGTCGGTCCAATTATATCATGATATTCTAATAAATAATAAATTAATCTTTTTAACACGGGAGGATTTTCAGTGAGCGTCTCATTCTTAAACGTATTAAAATTTAAGGGAGTACCCATTTGGGATAAATAATGAAGATATGCGGTCTCTTTATAGGTATTTGAAGGTAAATTATTCGAAATAGGAGCATTTAGTGAATCCGAGATTAAATCACTTTTTACATATCCTGGGTCATTATTGAGATTAAAAATATCATCAGGATCCAAGATTCTTACTTCTAATTCTTGTGAGACTCTAGTGTTTCTAAGGATCTCTAAAAATGTATCATAAGATTCATCATCACTTGCATCCGTAAGGGTAGGGACTTTGAGAGGAGGTTTTATCGAAAATTTTGCCCATTCGCTCAATTGCTTTTTACCTAATGCCCCTGATAAAATTTCAGTTTTTACATTCTTAAAAAAGGTATAGATACATTTTAATGTCTTAGCATTCTCTCCAATGGATTCTATCGGTTCCCATTTTTTCAAAGGGATAACGGGTAGAATTCCATAGGGCGTCTTTCCTATTCTAATAATCGGAAAATTACCGCGAGCCCGAACATTTTCAAAAAAGAAGCGTGAAAATTCCTGCCAATCTGGGAGAGAATTATGTAATACTTCAGTCCAGATTCTTTTAAATTCAAAAGTACAAGCATCCCACAATAACATATTCATAGCTGTTGCATAATTTTGTTCTTGGAGTCCCGTACCTTTTATTTCACCAAATGTGCTTGAATCAAATTTTAGAAGACTAGTTAATTTATGCGAGTCTGTGAATTTATTCTTCATTTGAGAAATTGCCCCATTAAAAGATCTATTCGAGGGAATACTGGAACTTGTCTGATTAAAATAATCAATAAGGTCTGTTTCTTGAGCTTTATAGGGGCTTTTAAGAGATTCTGTGTTATTGGTAGGGGAATCTTGAGGGAGAATTGAGAGATCTCCATTCGCATTTCGGCGTTTTAGGATCTCTTCTAAATTGGCATGCAATTCCTCTGAATCTCCGAATCCAACCGCAGTTAACCAATCTGCGTCCTTGATCTGGCTGACTAACTCTGGTTCAGTAATCTTTATTCCCATGCCTAAACTTAGAGCTTTATTAAAATCAGTAATCCAATTGGATCCACTAAGATCATCTGGTAAGATAGAGATTTGATCATTCTGGATAATAACGGGTTCTGGAGTTAATTTGGTACATGTTCCATCTTTTATAGTATATAGGTGTAAATAGGGAGGTAATGTATTAATTTTCATACCTTTTTCTATTAAAATTTCTAATGGGTCTTCTAGCTTTTCCAATTCCGTATCAAAATCCCAAGATTTGCCTTTACTCTTCATTAATGAATGTTTCGCTAACTGCCGTGCCCGTATAATTCCAAAAGTTTCTTCTAAATAAGTCTTATTATTTCTGAGAATATCCATTATTAATTTATTTTCTTTACCAGACGTTTCAGTCATAAGAAGTTTATTTACAAAATCTACGTGAAATGTATTTTCATCTTTTTGAGTAGTTTCCAAAAAGGCAAGCATTTCTCGTTTCTTTGATTCATGAAGTTCTACAGGTTGGGTGAGCTTCACAGAATCTTCTACCAGCTTTTCCGTCAGTTCATTTATTTTTTGAGCCGAATCTCGGTTTATTTTATCTTGAATGTCTTTATTTATCAAATTGGGGATTCTTAAAAGAAGACTATTTTTTTGTTTTGATAAGATCTCCCCTAGCTGCATTTTTCCTTTTTCTGTATCCTTTTTGCTAATTTCTACTATTTTTATACAGTCCTCAATTAGCTTAGTTTGCATTTCTTCAATCAAGGATTTGGCGTCCCTAATATTAACAGGAAACTCAAGTAATTTAGATAATTGGCCCATTAATAGGGAATAAAATCTTTCAATTAGAGTCTTGAAGGCAGTTTTCTTTAAACTCGAACTGTCTTTATTATCAAGAATGATAAATAATTTATTATGAACCTCCGTGGATTCTTCTTCAATCCATTTTTTAAAATTATTTAATTTATTAGATTTATCAGTCCCACTTTGCTTGATTATATCCACGAGGGCTTGTTTGAGAGTTCTTAAGTAGTCATCAATTAATTTTTTTAGTTGTTCCCTTATGATACTCTCATCAACCCCACTCTCCTCGGTCTTTTTAGTTAAAAGATCTTCTATTTCTCTCTCAAAACGAGACCATTTGGATTTCTCTACTTCAGTAAATTTTCCAATGGGTATGTTTAAATGAATATCATCGGGGTACCATCGAATCCAAAATTCTTCTTTTTCTTTTTTGGAAAAATCTTTTATCTTAGTATTTAATTTTGGCGAGAGTTTATTTGCTGTATCTCCGACCGAAGGATCGCTCTGAAGATTCTCGAATGATGCCATCTCTAAGGAACTATGTTTATCTTCTTTTAAATATCTAATTTCTAATTTAAGCGGTAATAAAACAACTGGTTTAGGTAATTCTTTGGAAATAAATAATCACTTTTTTTTATTATTGGATATCAATTGTATGAGATTATACATCTCTTAGAAATAAATTATTAATTGAATTCTAAAAATTATAATAATGAATATTTTAATAATTGCTAGGTATACTTAAAAACATATTCATCGCTCATGAATTTTTTATAGAAAATCTAGAACTGACAAGATTGTCTAAAGCTATTTCTACGTTCTTTATAAAAATTAGAATAAACTAATAAAAGAATTTCTTAAAATCAAGCTTTTATATAGTAGTTGAACAAATTTAAAAACAAATAATAAAAATATAATCTACTAAAAAAGGTAAAAACTACATGATACAGCGAAAAGATAAGAAATTTACATGGAACCGATTCTATAAAGCTATGCTAGTAATTTTAGTCCTCATTTTTGGCGGATTTGTATCGTTTGCATTGAATCTCCTTTCAAATTTAAGGAACGAGTTTGACTATTTCTTTGATGGGTTTGATGTTGAATCTTCCTTGATCGATGAAAATTATATCAATTTTACATTTTTAGAACAGAGAGCTCTAGAATTCGAAGAATTAATAGGAATGTATCATATCCCATTCAATATGACCGGAGAAGGGTGGGATTATTATCCTCCGGTGTCTGTCTGTTTTAATTGGGCAAATAGCTCCTGGAAATATTATAATAATACACAACTTTTAGCGGCGTTTGACCCATTAGATGAATCAGATCCTCATAATAATAAGAGTATAATGACTTATTGCGGAGATAAAGGGCATACTGCTCTTTATGAAGGCGTTTATTGTGCGGGAGAAGCATTCAGGTACGCATGGGCAAAAAGAAATAACGATATAGGAAATATGAGTGCCGCAGAAGATAGAATTCTTAAAATTATGAAATCGTATGATCTACTGAGCAATGTTTCTGATAAATCGGTGTTTGTCCGATATGCGGTACCGAATACCGAGTTAGCGTATCAAAAATTCCCAGGACATTGGGACCCCATCCCGACTCCCGGAGAAGAATATACCCCCAATAATGATCATTATATTGCGGAGTATAGAGGATATAATTGGAGTTTATCACGACATTTGTCTAGAGATGTTTCAATTGGGATTATGATGGGATTAGCGATGTCTTATTTTCTTGTAGATAATGCTTCCATTCGAGCCATAGCGGGACGTGTAATTGACAAATCAGTCGAATATTGGTACAATTCAAATTGGAGAATTATAGATACTGATGGTGTAACCCACACTTCAGGAGATTTTAGCAGTTCTCGACCAATGCTGGAAGGAGGAACCATTCTAACCTTTCTTCAGATGGGGAAAATGGTAAATCCTACTAAATGGGGTCCAATTTATTATCATTATGTCTATGATCTGGGACTGATTACCACAATCGGGAGATCTATGAGGATAGGAGTGGATCTCTCCCCTAAAATTTTTGATGGGTATTATGGCTGTAATTTTGTATTCAATTGTGCACCCAGTCTCATTTTATTAGAAGAAGATCCCGTCCTACGAGAAATTTATCTTAGAAATTGGCTGAATGTGATTCATGACTTTACCAAACTCCACAGAAATGCGAATTTCGATGTAGTCTGGTTATTATGTCATAGCGATATGAGCCCTAGCAATTTATATACGACTCCTACTGTTACGCTAAAGAATTATGACCTAGACATATGGAAAAAAGCAAATATTAAAGATCCCGATAATCTCACCTATATCGAGGCTTTTACAATTAGAGACATTAAAGATTGCTTAGTAAGATATGCCATCAGACGATATCCGAATAGAGATTATTACTGGGCAACGAAACCGGGAACATTTCCGAATGTACATCAGCAGAAGATTAAGGGAGGGGTTGATGAAGGAATTAAAGGTACTTACGAAGTCCCCTATCCCGATTATGATTACTGGGAATATACTACTGAATCGGGCGATTTAATTAATTCGATATTAGCATTATTCGGCAGAACTCCTGGTGAGGAACAGATTTTAAATGCTTCTTTACCCGTTGACATGAGAAAGACGGAAGATATTATGTGGCAGCGTAATCCCTTCACTGTCGGGACAACAGAGCGCTTAACAACTACTCCCGGAAGATTTCAAGCCCCAATGGGTCCTGAATACCTCTCGGTATATTGGATAGCAAAATATCTAGGGATTTTATAGGAGGAATAAAAATGACAAAACGAAAAGAGAAAAAAAAACAAAGACTATTAAAGAGTGTTCTTTTAGATAAAGACATCTCATACGCAATAGAATTCAACCGGCATAATAAAAAGACGATTCTCACGGGTATTCTTTTTATAATGCTAGCCATCATTAATATCCCCTTTCTTTATAATCCGGAACTTGGAGAGATCACCTTTGACATTGCGGGAAAGCCTACATTTGGCTTTGGAGCGGCCCTCACCTTCTATTTATTTGTAGGGTTGATCCCTCTTATAGTTGGCTTACTTTTTATCTTAGTTTCACTGATTACTAGTCGGACCATCTTTTTATTAATGTATAATAACGGAAAATGTAAATATGTAAAGAAAGGTATGACCAATCTCCTTCTTGATACACAAATTGATGTAATGTTAAAGGATAAATTACAGCAAATAAGTATAGGAAAGCGGCATCAAAGGTTTGTCATCTGGGCTCCTGTTGCGGGTATGCTCTTTTTAGTGTTTTTACTCATCGATTACATGAATTTTCTAGATCCTTCATTTGATATCATCACTACATTCTATGATTTCGAATATTCTGTCAAGATGATGCTATTAATCAATATATTTTACATAATATTTGTACTCGTATTCGTTACCCTGCTACCAAGAAAATCATGCCACATCGATACCTCTGAAGTTCTTATTAAATTTGATTATTCTAAATTGAATCTGATTAAGGTTTCAGAGAGCCCCGCGGAATTACCCTATATAAGACCATTCCAATTATTAGATTCAGATGAAAGAACCAAGGAAGAATTAAGAGAAGAAAATTCGGCTGTTCCTGAGGACGTTCCAGAGGTATTAAAAAAACAAATGAAAGCCGGGAAATTCAGTCATCTTCCCT
>Ga0180433_10010878_pt1 | contig 10877 bp, 7 predicted proteins | sample SS_ome_8_FD_132980 | JGI IMG/M metagenome (GOLD analysis project Ga0180433, IMG submission 132980) | Hypersaline lake sediment archaeal communities from the Salton Sea, California, USA - SS_1_D_1 metaG | ecosystem: Environmental > Aquatic > Non-marine Saline and Alkaline > Hypersaline > Sediment...
GGCAGCGCTGTAGTCATACAGATTCATGAAGATCAAGTTGCCGTCATCCGAGATGTCACATATCTTGGCGTCCACCGCACCCTTGATGTTGAACCGCTTCCAACTGCCATCGGCTTGTTCCCGCATGGCAATGGCATAACGGACGAGGTTCTTTTGGCCATGGCCAGCCACAACCCGCAAACCGTTGTCAAGCTCGACGATGTCTCGCATATAAGTCAGATCACCCACCCTGAAGTCGGGGTACGTGAGGCTGGTGAGGGCTGTGGCGGCGGGGGCGGTGGTGTCGTAGATGAACCCCTGGCCATTGGCGCCACCCTTACCGGTGACGTAACGGCCATCCTGCGAAACACCAAAAGCGATCACGGTACCAGACATCGTGACCGGCCCGGACCCATTGTTATAAACGCCGACATTCGTGCTACGATTATCACCCACTAGCATCGTCCCGTCCGGCGAGACGTTACGATACCAATGACCCGCAGTCGAGGCCAGAGCCCCGCCCGTATAACTCAAGCCATTAAGGTTGGTATCCCAACCCGCAATACGATTTCCATTCGCACTGATCCCGAAACCGCCACCATGACCCGCAGTCGTATCGGGAACCGGCAGAGCCGTGAAGCCTGAGCCCGACTGCCAGCTGAACGGATTCGCAGTGGCCAACGTACCGGGGTCCTGCGTTCCGTCGAGGTCCGAATCGAACTTCGCACGACCGGTCAGGATGGGGCCGCCCACCGTGTCATAATTCGACACACCAAACACTTCCATGTGGCCGCCAACGTTGCCGAGGTCCGTGAACGTCCGGTCCGCTATCGCACCGAAGGCCTGGCCCCCACAAATCAATAGCGAAATACTCGCTACAACCGCCAACTTTCTCATCTCTCTTCTCCTTTCCTTGTCTTTTTCGCGGAGTCACGACTCTGATTCGCGCGAATCAGATTAAAAACCCGCTCCACATTACCCGACATGAACCAACACGCATTCCCAATCGAAGAGATGCGCAAGCCTAAACAAACATGACTCAATCAACACGCAATACAGATTCGCTCATTACTGGGAGGCAAAAGGGAGATAGGAGTCCTTCCGGTTTACTTGCTTTGCATTGTGCTGAACCGAAAAGACCGATTCAAAACTTCCTTCCACCTCGACTCAACCCCATCGATACTCGTCTCCAGGGCCGCACAGCCTTACGACATGAACTGTGCTAGTCCTACGCTCTTCCCCTTGATCCTATGCGAAATTCAAAACAATTGCAACACTTTTGTCAGCAAAACCGGTCGACTTGTTATTTCGCTCACCTAACTTTTGCATCTTTCCACCACACTGACTTGATTCTTGTTCCCGCTACTACAAACCACCTGTCAACAAAGCGTGGCAGCCTAACGGAACCGACGTGACGAAATAGGCGAAAAACCCCCTCATCGCCACGATCATCTGATGTTCATATTAATTGCCTGTCCAAAACGATGCAAGAAAAAAGGTAGCTTTCTTAGTGTTTAGGCTAAAAATATAGACAGTTTCACTGAAAACGGGTCCTGGCTTTGACGTTCCAACGCCCTTTGTTATTTATATTTGCTCTAAGGGCCTTTTTGGGGTGAGTTCTTTCTATGGCTTTAATTTGAAAAGTCTAAAAAATGAAAGATCTCGTCAGGTTGCTCGACGATATGTCGGGCACCGTTGTCGATGAGTTCTTGCCGATCGCGGTAGCCCCAAGGTACCCCGACGGGTAGCAGGCCCGCGTTGATGCCTGTTTTGACGTCCGTGGCGGAGTCGCCCACCATCAGGACCTGGCGGGGCTCGAGATTCATTTTCGCTACGATCGCCAACGCGATACGCGGATCGGGCTTACGCCGTTCCTCGTCGTGATAACCCTCGACCGCCAGAAACGACCATCGTCCAAGGAGGGCTTCCACCATCGGCCCCATGTGTTCGTGAGGCTTATTGGAGAGAATCGCCATGTGAATGCCCCGCTCGGTCAAAGCATCGAGCAAGTCGGCTACGCCCGGATAGAGGACGACATGTTCCAAGCGGTGCTCACGATAGAACGATGTTACCTTGGCCGCCATCTCATCGATCGGCACGTTGGCTGCGTCCTGAACCGCACGTCGGCACAGCGTAGGCATCCCCTCGCCGATCCACGCCCGCACCTGGGCCGCGGGCTGTGGAGGCAAGCCGTAAGTTTTCAAACCTTCGTTCACCGCATCGGCAATGTCCGGTAACGTGTCAACCAAGGTCCCGTCGAAATCAAAGATAACGCCTCGAATACTCATCTCGTACTCACCGTCCTAAGCTCGCAAAAGTCGGTTAGGGTCTCGCAATGAATCAATGGTAGATAGATAGTCGTCTCAGCATACGTCATCCATAGTCGTCAATGCCGAAAATGCACCGGCGTGCCGACGCGCACCATCTGGCTGAGTCGGAGGGCGTCCCAGTTCGTGAGCCGAAAGCACCCGTGTGATCCTGTCTTGCCGATCAATTCCGGGTTGGGTGTGCCGTGAATCCCATATCCGGGCAAGCTCAGCCCGATCCAGCACCGGCCCACCGGGTTGCGTGGGCCAGGTGGAATCGTCAACGGCTGCGCCACCTTTTCTTTCACTTCCGGCCACATCTTGGGGTCAAACGTATACGTCGGGTCCTTCGCGATGACGATGACGCGGGCTTGACCGCTGGGCAATTTCGACCTGCTCGCGGCAATGGAGCAGTGGAATAGCGCCACCAGTTGCTGTTCACGGTCGATCACGCGGATCACTTTTTCGGAGAAGTTGATCTCGATGCGGTCGGCCGGTTGGGGGGGCTTCGGCTCTGCTGGGATGGGGACGATCACTTTGTCTCCGGGCTCAAGGGCTGAGATGTTTCGCTCCGGATTGAGTGTTCGGATCAATTGGACAGCACAATGGAACTTTTCCGCTAGGACGGTCTCCAACGACTCATGGCCAAGCCGTCGAAGTTGACTTCGAGCGACCCAGCTGTCCGGTACGGGTCCGATCTCCGCCAAGTCAGCCGATTGGATCGTGTATTTGCCAATCACTTCATCCGGCCTGAGTTCCAAAGCTGCCGCCGTCGCGGCGTTGAGCTTACCATTCCTTGGCAAACCGCGGACACGTTGAAATTCCTTCGTCGCCAGCGTTGTTTTCGGACCGACTCGGCCATCGATAAGTCCCGGCGAGAAGCCCACTCTTTCCAGTGCGATTTGCCAGGCGAGATGACGCCGAAGAGCAATCTCTGCCGCGTCAGGCGTGGCCGCGGGGCACGTACAAGCGAGCAAGGCCACCAGGATCGCGCACGTCCGCGTTACGGCGTGACGCGACTCGAAAGACCGGGTCCGCTCAGCCAGCTTCCTTTGATCGCTCGGTTGGTTTGCCATGGAAGATCTTGCCATACGACATTCCTGTTGCCTCCTATATCCGTGGAGGCCGCCCCCGGTGTCCGCGATTTTTGCGGGTCTCGGTAACGTTTTCCGCACGGGTCCGTAGCTTGCAACACCGCCGCCTACAGCAGAATCATAACGCCCTTGCACCATGTCATCTACACAGGTACACCTTCAAGCGATCGGTCGGGTCCATCGAGAAATCGCTTTATATGCCTGATAAGTGGGAAGCTATTGGACATTAGTATTCTAAAGCATCAATTCACCTTAATGGCGCCTGCCTATCGGGACGATACCCCTCCTAGTTACAAGGGCGAGGGTTTTTTGTGTTTTGCTGTGTTGCCCCCTTAGATCTGGAGACCCCCCCATGCAAAACCCTTATGTTCAGTTTCTGGTGGAACGTGACCTTGTTCCGACCAGTGTGACCAAGCGACTGACCGAGAACCGGCGCTTTGTGCGCGAACCCATCGGTATGATTGCGGTCAATCATGGACTTCTTAACCCAAACGATATTGACACGATCCTCGACCGTCAGCGTGAAGAGAGCCAACTTCGTTTCGGCGACATCGCGGTTGATATGGGTTGCCTGACCCGCGAGCAGGTTGACAACCTCGTCAAGATTCAAGAATTCCGAGCCGCCGCGGACATCACCGAAGCTTTGGCCCTGGGAGGCGTTCTTTCCGTTGAGGATGCGGGTCGCTGCCTTGGGTCGTACTTGGTCGGTGATCACGAAGTGATCGCGATGATGTCAGATGAGTAAAACGTTTCGCATCGGGGTGGAGCCGAATGCCTGACTCCTTAGTCAAGAAGCTCAAGAAGACGACGCGTTTGCCAAGCCCGCCGGGAACCGCCCTGGAGATCCTGCGGCTTTCGCAACAGGACGATGTGTCGATTGGTGATCTGGCCAGCACGGTGGCGTCCGACCCGGCTCTGTCGGTCCGTCTGCTCAAATACGCCAACTCCGCCATGGTCGGCATGAGTAAGGAGGTTACCAGCGTCCGTGATGCTGTCATGCTACTAGGCATTCGTTCGGTTCGGCTCATGGCTTTGAGCTTCTCTTTGGTCTCGACCAATGATGGAGCTGCGTGTCCCGGCTTTGACTACGGCCAGTTCTGGTCGCATTCGGTGGCCTGTGCCGTCGCGTGCCGTTATTTGGCCCGACAAGATCCGCGCGTGGCGCCGGAAGAGGCGTTTGCCGGCGGCCTCCTGTCGCACATCGGTAAACTGGTGTTAGCGGTGGGTATGCCGAGAGAGTACTCCGCGATCCTCGAGAAAGCGGGGGGAACGCTTGGCGATACGCGACAGAAAGAACACGAAAAATTCGGAATTTCCTATCCCAAACTCGGGTCCCAATTGCTCGAGGAATGGGGTATTCCTGGGCGGCTTGCCTGTGCCATCCGCTGCCAACTCGAAGCGGATAATGAGGATACACCGGAGGACTTGAGGTTCTTTGCGACTCTTCTGGGCAATGCGGCAAGAATCGCCGACTTCCTCTGTCAGCATCCGTTGAACAAAGCCCCGGCTCACACATCCGGACAGCACGGCGAGTCAACACACGAGGAGTCCGCGCAACCCGGCAACCCGGCAAACGGCGGTAACGAAGAAAGCGACGATCAGCCGTTTGAGCCCCTCGTTCAGTGTGGTCTTTTTGACACGGCTGAGGCGGCCTGCGAAACCGTGGACGCGATTTGCAAAGAGTTCAAGGAACTCGCCACCATACTTTCGCTGCATCAGGGAATCGTAAACAACGCCGCGGAAATCCAGGCGCAGGCGGGCGAGGCGCTGGGTGAACTCAGTCTCGCCGCCCAGTTCAAGAGTGACGCCATCGAGAAGGAGAACAAAGGTCTCCAGCAGAAAGCTTTCACGGATGCGTTGACGGGTATTCCCAACCGCGCCGCCTTCGACAGGCGTCTGTGTGAAGCGTGGGCCGAAGCGGTGCGTACGAGTCGGTCCCTCGGACTGGTTATGCTTGATGTCGATCATTTCAAGAAATTCAACGACACCTTTGGCCACCGGACCGGGGATGCAGTCCTTAAAAGCGTCGCCAATTGCTTGCCGCCCTGTGTGCGAAGTGTCGATTTCGTAGCTCGCTATGGGGGTGAGGAGTTCGCCGCCATTTTCCCGAATGTGGATCGTCTCACCGCAGCCCAGCTTTGCGTGAAGATGCGAAAAGCGGTCGAGGATTGTGTGGTTGACTTCGAAGAGAAACAGCACCGCGTGACCGTGAGTCTCGGCTCGTGCGTCCTCGTCTGCCCGGGGCCGCCATTCACGCCGCACATGTTGATCGAAGTAACCGACCAACTGCTGTACCGCTCCAAGCAGAAGGGTCGGAATTGCTGCAGCATGAAGCAGATTCAACCCGCCGGTCAGTTGGTCACCTCCACCTAACCGCTTTTTTTACGCCACCACCACACGAGCAGCCTAACGACCGAAAGCGACATGTGACCTCGTCTCCACGTGTCGGGCTTGGCACACTCCGTACCCCACGACATAATGCCATGAATCGGGTAGACATACAGCGCTACGGTGTTAGCGGAGTGTTATGGTGAACGCGACGGCCGTCACATCGAGCCAGCCTCTCCTGAGGATTGAGAAAGCGACGCGGATCTTTCGCATGGGCGAAGTCCAGGTGCCTGCCTTGGTTGACGTGGATTTGGTCATCGAACCGGGTGAATTCACCGTTGTCCTCGGGCCTTCCGGGTCGGGCAAGAGCACGTTGCTCAACTTGATCGGCGGGATGGATCGCGCAACCAAAGGAAGCGTGTGGTATGACGATACCGACCTCATGGCTTGCGACGACGAGGCTTTGACCGATTACCGCCGTGACAAGGTGGGGTTCATTTTTCAGTTTTACAATCTCGTGCCGACACTCACCGCCTACGAGAACGTGCAGGTGGCGACGGAACTGGTTGACGATCCGCTTGATCCGGCGGCAGCGTTGGAACTCGTCGGGTTGAGCGATCGTGCGGAACACTTCCCGTCGCAGTTGTCCGGCGGTGAGCAGCAACGCGTCTCCATCGCGCGGGCTTTGGCCAAACGACCGGAATTACTGCTTGCGGATGAGCCCACCGGGGCACTTGATCTGACAACCGCCCGTAGCGTGTTGTCGATTCTCCAGAAACTCAATCGCGAGCAAGGTTTGACGGCCATCATCATCACGCACAATTCCGCCATTGCGGGGATCGCACACCGAACGATTCGGCTGGTAAGCGGACGTGTGACCGAGACGCAGCGAAACGAAAAACCCATTGCCGCTGAAGAGGTGACCTGGTAACGGACAATATGACTATTGCTTGACGTACAATCCTAATGCGCGCACTGAACCAAAAGCTCGTTCGTGAGATTCGTAGCAGCACCGGTGTGCTCTTGTCGGTTATTGCCATTATCGCTGTGGGGACCGGTTCATTTGTGGGTCTCCGGTCGGCACAACGCATCCTCGAATCAAGCCAACATGCCTATTACACAACCTATCGTTTCGCCGACTTTTGGGTGAACGTCAAGAAAGCGCCCTTGAGTGCGGTCGAACCGCTTGCTCAGTTGCCCGGCATCAAGGCACTCGAAACACGTGTCGTGTTCGATGTGATTCTGGATTTGCCCGGCATCGACCGGCCGCTAGCGGGTCGGCTCATCTCCACACCCACCCGTGGTTTCGCCGACACGATCAACGGGATCCACCTCGTCCGCGGATCGGGGTTTTCGGATGCGAGCCGGGCCAACGGGGAAGAGGTCATTCTGGGCGAAGCATTTGCCGAGGCGCACGGACTCAAGCCCGGCGACTCTATCGAATTGATTCTCAACCGCAAACGCGAGTCCTTCGTCATCGTGGGGACCGCGATCAGTCCCGAATATGTTTACATGGTACGCGGCGAAGGGGATCTCGTCCCCGACCCGAAACATTTCGGCATTTTGTATGTCAAAGATCGTTACGCCCGCGAAGTACTCGACTTCCAGGATGCTTGCAATAACGTGGTCGGCCAACTGGTGCCCGGCACAAACCAGGATGTCGAGCTCTTGCTGGAGGAAATGGACCGCAAACTTGATTCTTACGGCGTGTTGGCCAAAACACCACGCGACCGGCAAGCCTCCAACCGCTTCCTGTCGGATGAGATCAAAGGTCTCGGCATCACCGCCCTCATCATGCCGACGATTTTCCTGACAGTCGCAGCGCTCGTGCTCAATATTCTCATGAGCCGGCTTGCCGAACGACAGCGAACCGTGATTGGCACCCTCAAGGCCATCGGTTACTCCAACCGAAAGGTGCTCGTTCACTTCTTGGGTTTCGGTTTGGTGGTGGGCGTGGCAGGGGGCTTGACGGGAATCGCCGTGGGCATTTCGATGGCGGTCGGCCTCATTCGCATGTACAGCAAGTTCTATCAATTCCCCACGTTTTTGTACCAGCTTCATCCGGACCTCTTTCTCATAGGCATGACCATTAGCATCGTTTTTGCACTCGCGGGTACCGCCCGTGGCGTCCGCCGCGTGCTCAAGCTGCATCCCGCCGAAGCCATGCGCTCCAAACCGCCGGAGCGGGGCGGCGCGGTGTTTCTCGAGAAGTTTCCCGGATTGTGGCGACGGCTGGGCTTTCGATCGCACATGGCCCTGCGAAGCCTCGCCCGCAATCGCGGACGAACGTTGACCGGTATTTTTTCATCAGCGCTGTCGACGGCCATCGTCCTCGAGACGCTCGTCATGTACGATTGCGTGTACTACATGGTCGATTTCCAGTTTGAGCAGGTTGCACACAGTGATGTCAATATTGGCATGCGCGATGAGAAGTCGGTGGCTGCTTTGTTGGAAGTCCGAGACTTACCTGCCGTGGATTATGCCGAGCCGGTTTTGGGGATCGCGTGTGACTTGCGCAAAGGGCGTTACTCACGCCGGATTGCCATCACCGGTTTGTCTCAGAAGCATCGCCTGACGACGCCCATGCAACAAAACCTTCAGCCGATTGATGTTCCGTCGGAGGGCCTTGTTCTTTCGCGCAAGTTGGCTCAGTTGCTCGGGGCTAAGATCGGCGATCAGCTAGAGCTCAGGCCGATTCGCGGATGGCGCGAACCGAGGTCCGTCCGCGTCGCGTCAATTGTGGATAGCTTTCTTGGTTTGGAGTGTTATGCGGATCTGCATTATTTGAGCCGACTCGTCGGCGAGCAGGCGGCCATCAGCTCGCTTCAGCTTTCCGTCGATCCGGCACGAATCGACGTTTTGTATCGCGCCATCAAGAAAGTGCCGAATGCCCAAGGACTCTCCGTGCGGGAGGACGCCAAAGCCAACATCGAATCCACGCTAGTCGAGACGATGAGTTTCTCCCTGGGGCTTCTGATTGTCTTTGCCGGCGTGATTTCGTTTGGCAGCGTGATCAATTCGTCGCTTGTCGAAATCGCTGAACGCACACGGGATGTTTCCAGTTTTTGCGTTCTCGGTTATCGTCCCAATCAAATTGCTGCGATTTTCTTTCGTCAGAACATGATCGTGTTTGTCCTTGGGCTTATCGTGAGTTTGCCCATCGCCTACGGGCTGATTTACTGGATTGCCCGCGCTTATGATACGGAGTTGTTCCGCATGCCCGTGATCATTCGGCCCTCGACGGTCATCATCGGTGCGGGTATCTCGGTTCTCTTCGTCTTGATTGCCCAGTGGTTTGTCTATCGACAGATACGCAAGCTGGATTGGCTCGAGGGGATCAAGGTGAAAGAGTAGGCAAGTCGAAAAATTGGCGGGCCTTCGGGTGTGGACGAATCCAATCGCACCCAGGCGAGGAGTCGGCTGTGAAAAAGGCATGGTTCTGGATACTGAGCATCGTCGTTATCGTGGTTGTCCTCGTCGTATGGAGTGCCATGCAGCCGGACGCTATCGTGGAGGTGATTCAACCTCACACGCAGACGGTTCGGGCTTACGTAGAAGAACGTGCCGTGACGGAGTTGCCGCATGATTATCTGGTCGCCATGCCCATTGGCGGATGGTTGGAGCCGATCGCACTTCGCGAAGGTGATTCCGTTTCCGCCGGCGATGTCGTCGCCAGTCTCGATAAAGATGATCTGGCCGACCGTGTCCGACAAGCGGAGCAGCGTGTCGAAGAACTACAGACCAATATCGCGGAAACTCGAGATCATCGGCTGGAAAACAACATGCTGGTGGAGACCCGGGCGACGGTTAAGTCCTTTGACGAAACTGTGATGGCGGCCGAGAAGAAACTCGAAGCGTCACTGGCCGTCACGGAATTCGCCAAGAGCGAAGTGGAACGTATCCGGAAAATCGTGCAAGCAAGTGCAGCCGCCGAACGCGAGCTGCGCGCGGCGGAAACCGCATCCCGTAAGGCCTATGCGGAATACCAAAGTGACCGGCTCGAATTGGCGGCACTGAAGACGCTGGCGGCCGTCAGTTACATCGGCCCCAAGTTCATCACGGACTACATCGATCGGAAATCCTTCAAGTTGGAGGCCTTTGAAAAGCAGTTGGTTCAAGCCCGAGCTGAGCTGGAAATTGAAAAACGAAACTTGGCACGAGCCCAGATCAAAAGTCCTTGCGACGGCGTCATCCTCAAACGCCATCAAACCCGGCGCCAATATCTTTCCGCCGGCACGCCGTTGTTGACGATCGGTCGATTGGAGGAGATGGAAATCATTGCCGAGGTGCTCACCGAACGGGCAACACGGATTCGTCCCGGTAACCCGGTCGAAATCTTCGGTGAAGCCATCGCCGAAGGCCCCCTGACCGGAAAAATACTGCGTATTTATCCCGCCGGCTTCAAGAAAATCAGCTCGCTCGGCGTCGAGCAGCAGCGCGTGAACGTTGCCATCAAGCTCGACCAACGGCCCGCTGAACTCGGCGTCGCGTTTCGCGTTCACGTGCGTATCTACTATGACGAAGTGGCCGACGCGATCACGCTGCCCAGGACAGCGTTATTCCGTGGCGATCGCGGGCAATGGCAGGTGATGGCCGTCCGCGACGGCATAACCGCGCTTCAACCCGTGGAAATTGGATTGATGAACGACGACCTCGCCCAGATCACCCAAGGCGTCATAACCAGCGATGTGGTTGTCGCCCGGCCCTCGCAGGAGATCGTACCAGATATGCGCGTTCAAACCCTTTCCCGGCAAGGGGAATAATCGACCGCAAGACAACAGCGTTTCTTTCTGCTGCGGTCTTGTTATCCGAAAGCGTTGATCGTGCGCAGATAGGCTACCGAGTCAGCGATGTACTGCAGGTGTTCCGTCTCGGTTTTTTCGATGCCCTTGGTGCCTTCCAATTCGATCGTGAACGGGCCGGTGAAGCCCCGCGCATTCATCATCTGAATGACTTGGCCCAGATCGACCACGCCGGTGCCAAGCGCGGGGAAATTCCATTCCTGGTAGCCGCCGGTCGTATCTTTGAGATGAACCGCCCCCACCCAATCGATCACCTTCTCCAACTCACTGATCGTGTTTAATCCTTCGTTGTAGAAGTAGATGTTGGCGGTATCGAAGTTGACCCGCACATTCGGATGATCGATCGCCCGCATCGTTTCAGCCGCAAC
>Ga0180433_10010879_pt1 | contig 10877 bp, 6 predicted proteins | sample SS_ome_8_FD_132980 | JGI IMG/M metagenome (GOLD analysis project Ga0180433, IMG submission 132980) | Hypersaline lake sediment archaeal communities from the Salton Sea, California, USA - SS_1_D_1 metaG | ecosystem: Environmental > Aquatic > Non-marine Saline and Alkaline > Hypersaline > Sediment...
AGCCCTTGGCTGAGCCCATGCGTGCATTAACGACGACAACTGGAACGTCGCGCCGGTTGCACTCAGCCAGGAAGTTGGGCCAGACGTCGCCCTCGATCAGGACCACCAGGTCCGGGCGCATGCGACCCAGGGCACGACGAACCGCGAACGTGATATCCAATGGCCATTGAAAGACCAGGTGGCCCGGGGCGAAGAGCTTCCTGGCTGCAGCCATGCCGGTATCGGTGGTGGAGGAGATCACCACGCGGAAATCAGGCAGTTGGCTGTGCAATTCTTCCACCAGGCTGCGGGCGGCGTTGATCTCGCCAAGGCTGACCCCGTGAATCCAGATGATGGGCTGGAGTCCGTAGCGAACTGGCGCAGCGCCAAAACGCTGGGCGATGTCCGAGCGATACCGCCCGTGGCGAATCATCCGGTAAAGCCACACCGGACTGAGCGCCAGCAATCCAACGAGGTAAACAACGTCCAGGGCAATGCGGGTCATGCCGTAAGTATGCTTGGGGCCGTTGCCGGTGTCAACGAAACGCCCCAACCATGGCGGATCGAAGGCTACTTGAACCCGTCGACCCCTTTGACGGTGTACTTCTGGATGGCTTCCTGGAGGTCCACGTCGTTGATGTTGGCCAGCGTGCACAGCCAAGCCAGCACGTCAGCGAACTCCTCTGCCTTGTTGTAGTGGTCGTCGCCAGCCAGCGCGGAAGAAAGCTCCCCGACCTCCTCGACAAACCACATGAACGTACCCGCCGTGCCACGCTCGCTGTCGCGTGCGTAGTACTTGTCGCGTATGAAGTCCTGGAATTCCCTGATCGTCATTCTCAACCCGTGGTTTCTGACCCGACGCGGCGGGCCGCCGTCATTCGCTCAGGGCGGCGTCGATGAGCCCGATCAACTCATCTACGCGCGGGGCGGCAGCGTCCAGTTCCCGCGCCTTGAGAGCAGCCCGCCTAGCCTCGAGGAGATCCGCACTGTCGCCCGAGCTTCGGCCTAGATGATACTGCGCGATAGCTACGTACGTCCACGCCTCGGCTGAGTCGCCCTGGACGCGAGTCATGTTGCGGGCCGCCGCTGCAGCTTTGGTGTATCGGCCCATTCGTTTGCATATCTCCGCGATCGCTTTGTATGTGCTGACTTCATATGGGTCGATCCGGGCCACTTGGCGGTAGTATTCCATCGCCTTCTCGTCTTGGCCCATCGAACGGTATGTGTCGGCGATCTGCCGGGCGTAGGTGGCTTCGTTCATCGTCCGGCGGTGCAGCTCGATGAGGTCCGGCAACGCTCTGCCGGGCTGGCCGAGCTGTACGTACAGCTTCGCCAACTTCCGGTAGCTCTCGGGCGAAAGCGGCATCCGCTGCTTGAGCAGCTCCAGCGAGGCGATGGCCCGGGCCCAGTTGCGCCTGGCTAGGTAGCACTCTGCCAATACGGCCGGCGCTACACGTGAGGCGTGGTCGAGACTCTCGAGCCGCTCGGCCAGGGCAATGGCTTCGCCGTGCTTGCCATCCTTGGCCAGCAGCTTGGCCAGAACGCCCAGCGCCAAGCGATTGCTTTCGTCGAGCTCCAGCGCTTTGCGGGCGACAATCTTGGCCTGGTCCCCTTGGCCACGTCTGGCCAGGGCGTCGGCATGCGCAGCCTGTGCGGCTGCATTCTGCGGGTCGGCCTTGGCAGCCTTGGCGGCGGCCTGAAGGTCCATCGGCGCGTCAGGATCAAAGCCCCACTGGACGATCTGCCCCTTGGCCCAAGCAGCGAACTGCGTATCGAACTGGCCCTCCGTGATGCCCAGGACCTCGGCGAACACCCCCGCCTGCGTCTTGCCGGCGTCAAAGCCTTTGAGCATTTCAGAAATGGCACCGAAGCCCTGCGTGGTGACGATGTACTCCATCATCCACTCAGCCTGCGCGTAGGCCAACGACCGATCTCCGCACCGCTTGGGCCTGATGAACGCCCAGTCCAAGCGTCTGACCGGAAACAGCCTACCCCCCTGCGTGGCGCCGACCAGTGCCTTGACGGCGTCATAATTCCTGCGGTCGGGCTGCTCCCAGACGGCGCAGGCCTCGGTGAACCAGTGCGGAATGCGGTTGCCGGTCGCAGAGAGCGTGACCGTGTGGGTGAATTCGTGCCGCAGAACGGTCGCCCAGTTGTATGCACCGAATTGGCTGCGATCCTTGTTGGGCGCAACCAGCACAATCACCCGCCCCGTCGACGCCCCAACCGTTCCGATCCAGCCCTTCCCGCTGATCCGCAGGGAGAATCCCGGGTGCGTAGGAAAAATCTCCACGAGCGTCTTCGTGGCCGGCTCGTGCGCAAAGTCCGCGCAGACCTCGCCGTACATGGACTCCAGGTAGTCCGCCACCTGATCGAGCAGGACCGAGTCGCTCTGGCCGTCAAGCTTCACAATGAAGTGCGGTGTTGTGCGGACCTCGAAGTCATCGAGCTTGTCCAGCACGCGCGAGTAATTGACCACGTCGGCGCGGAAGTCGTCGATCTTGTGCGCCTTTGCGAGAATCTCCTTAGCCTGGGCCTCCTGACCGGTCTGCATGTAGAGCAGACCCAGGTTGGCGTACGGATCAGCCAGGTGCGGCGCAAGCTCGATGGCTTGCTTGTAGTATGCCTCAGCCTTCTCAAATTGCCTGCCTGCCGCCAGCCACTCGCCGATAGCGTTGGGCAGCCCGGCGTATCGGGTGTTGACGGCATCGACGCGCCTGACATAGGCGTCGGCCTGGTCGTCCTGGCCCATCCGCACGTGCCAAGCGGCCCGAAGCGACAGAGCTTCGAGATGGTTCGGATTCGTACGGAGGATACTGTCCAGCAGCGGCGGCACCTGGTCGAACTTGCGCCACTGCATCAGACAGATCGCCTTGAGCAGCAGCGCGTCGGCGTGGTTTGGGTTGATCTTCAACGCCTGGTCCGCCTGTGCCAGGCACCGCTCGAAACGCCATTTGGAAAGCTCCACCACCCCCCGGCCCACGAAGACATCCGGAATGCGGGGGTTCAACTTGCCAGCGAGTTGGAATTCCTTCGCGGCGATTTCCGGGCGGTGTTTGGAAAGCAGGAACATCCCTGCCGCGACGTTGGCAGGCCAGTATCGCTTGTCGACGCGCTGGTAGGCCTCTTGGAGATAGGTGTGCAGAATATTCTGAGCCTGCTCTGAAGCCTTCCGGCCGGTCAGGACGGTCAGCCGGTCCAGGATCTTGCCGATAGCCACCAGGCTGCGCGCGTCGGTGCGGAACGCCTCTTCAGCCAGCTCGGCCTCAACAGACTCATAGGCCGAAACTGCCTGCTCATTGCGACCCAGCGTTTCCAACACGCCGCCTCGTATGAGTACCGCCGGCGCCCAGCCCGGGCGGAGCTCGCAGGCGCGGACTGCACAGGCGAGAGATTCTTCGTATCGGCCTACGTAGCTGAGCAGCTCAGCCTTTGCAACTTTCCAATCCGCGGAGGCTGCCCCATCCTGCTCAACGCGGCCAAGCGCGTCGAAGGCGGCTGCGTACTGGCCCTGCATCGACAGAGCCCGGGCAAGACCCACCGCCGCGGGAACACGCCCAGTCGGTCCAGAGACGAGTTTTTCATAGCCCTTGGCAGCGGCGGCGTAATCGCCTTTGGAAAACAACGCGTCGCCCGTGACCAGGCCCGACCCAGCGCTTGGAGCGGTCTGGGCCTGACTCGTAGCCGGCTGGCTGGCTGGCAACGTCCGGGCCTCTGTGTAAGGGCGGGTCTGCTCGGCTATGCAGCGCGGCGAGGCGGGGCAGTAGAACATCCCCACCAAGCACAGAACCCACGAGGCAAGTCTACGCTGACGAGTCTTGCGCATCTTTCCCTGCCCTCCAAGCAGCCGCTTCTGGCAATCGGCTGGCCGGTACACACCACAGTCTACACAAAGCTGCCCCGCGCGCGAGCCGAAAACCGCCAGCACCCACGGAACGGGACGCGGGTCGCCGATCGGGACCTTGGCACCGCGAGCGCAGCAAACGGGCCGCGGCCGGTCGGCCGCGGCCCGGAATTCGCATCGGGCCTCTCTAGACAGACGAACCCTACTCTTCGACAATGGCGCTGACCGGGCAGCTGTCCACGCAGCTTCCGCAGTCAATGCACAGGTCGTCATCTATGCTGTACTTGGGGTCGCCCTCCTTGATTGCCTCAGCGGGGCAGGAATCCTTGCAGGACCCGCAAGCGGTGCATTCCTCGGTGATTTTGTAAGCCATCTCTTACTCCTTGTCCTTTCTCAAAGCCGTCTATCGGCCGGTGTCCAGCCGGCCATGTGTCTGACAATGCATGCCCATATTACGGATTGACCAGCGTGCAATTCAAGTCGCTTTTTCCCGGACCGCGCCCCGCGTGCTCCCCCGTCAAACGTAAATGCCGATGGCTTGTCGTTGTCCCTGCTGGGCTTGGCCGATCGGCTGGGTCTTGCGGACCTTTTCAAGCCGGTCGGTCCTAGAGTCTTGCTCAAATCTGGTCGATGTACAGGATGATGTATACCTCTGCGGCAAAGGAGCAGAACATGCGCAAGCGAAACCGCAAGGCCGGGGCGGCAGTGGAATTTGACCGTCTCGAGCCACGGCTCTTCCTCGACGCGACCCCCGAAGCCATCGCGCTGGCATTGGACCTACCCGACGGCGTTGCCGTGACTTACACCGGTGACGCCCAAGCCGTTCAGACGCGAGAGCTCTACGAAACGGGCGGCTTGCTGAGCTTTCCCACCGGGTCGGATCACGACTTCCTGATGCTCTCGACGGGCGTTGCCTCCGAAATTGACACCGTCGCCAACGAAGGTAGCGGACAGGGAACCGATCTGGGTGCCCCCGGGCTGGCTGGGGACACCGCCACCGTTTCGTTCACACTGGACGTACCCGTCAGCGATCGGCAGCAGGTGCTGAAGCTGGACTACGTTTTCCTGTCCGAAGAGTATGACGAGTGGGTCGGCTCGGACTTCGACGACACCTTCACCGTCACGGTCGACGGGGGCATACTGGTCGAAGCGATCAACAGCTCGGACGTCGACTTCGACGGACACCTGGAAACCGACGGCACGTTCTTCGACGGGCGGTCCCAGTTGATAACGGCGTGGTACGTCATCCCGGATCTGGCGGCCACCATCGACGTTGAGCTGAGAATCGAAGACGTCACGGACGGCCTATACGACTCAGCCGTGCTGCTGGACAACGTCCGCATCGAGCCGCGCCAGCGCGTCTGGCTCAACTTCGACGGGATGGACGTCGAAGATCTCTTCGGCTGGGGCACCAGCACCAACCTGCCAGCCTTCCAGACCTCGGACATCCGATCCACAGACAACCTTGCCGACACGATTGACGCCGTGCTGGCCCGCGTGCAGACGAAGTTCTCCGAATATGCCATCGAGTTCGTCATCGATCAGCCAGCCGGTGGGGAGTACACCACGGCGGTCATCGGCGGCTCGGACGATACGGTTACGCGCCTTGAGCCGATCGTCCAGACGCTCAAGGATTTGCCTCCCAATAGTACGCTAGGCGACTACTTCGGCGATGCGGCGATTCTCGGCATGGCGGATTCCGTGGACACCGGCAATATCGACAAGAGCAACCTCTGCGTCGTGCTGTCGGGTAATTTCGCCGATTATGGCGGCAACGCCCTGACGTACCTGGCCAACACGATTTCCCACCAGGTCGGCCACACCCTGGGCCTGAGACACATCTCGGACGACCTGGACATCATGGACGCCGATACGCTGACGCCGGATTTCGTCGGGCACGACAGCTTCACCTACACGATCACCGACGGCGACGGCCTGACCAGCACGGCCACCGTGCGCGTCACGGTGGGCAACTTGCCAACAGCCACTGACGACGAAGTGGACGTCGAGCCGGATAGCGGAGCAAACACAATCGACGTTCTGGCCAACGACACCCACGCCGATCCACTCGAGCTGCTCACGATCGATGAAGTGACGGACCCGCCATACGGCGCGGTGGTCAACAACGGCACGGACATAACTTACACACCTAATGCCGCATTCATCGGGGAAGACACCTTCACCTACACCATCGTCGACACCAACGGCGAGTCGGACACAGCCACCGTGACCGTAACGGTGGGCGACCTGCCGAGGGCCGACGACGACGAAGCCGAGACCGCCGTCGGCAACGCAATCACAATCGACGTCCTGGACAACGACAGCGACGGCGGAGACGGCTCGTCGCTGACGATTGTCTCCGTTACCCAAGGCGAACAGGGCGCGGTGGTCAACAACGGTTTGGACGTAACCTACACGCCCGACGTCGGCACCACCGGCAGCGACAGCTTCACCTACACCATCTCCGACGGAGCGGGCGGCGAAGCCACCGGCGTGGTGAGCGTCTCGATCGGCCACGAGGCCGACTCTCCTACGGCAAACGACGACTGGGCCGCCATTGAGGCCGGCAGCGCAGCCGTCGTCCTGGACGTTCTTGCCAACGACACGTATCTGCCTGACTTGCCCGAAGCACTCACCATCACGGACGTAACCCAGCCCGCGTACGGTGAGGTGGTGGTCTCGGAGGACGGCACGGAACTGACCTTCCGACCCCAGAGCCAGAGCTTCCGTGACGAATCCGGCACGCTGAGCGACACGTGGACCGACGGCGCTACCGAGCAGAACGATCATCAGTATCTAGGTGGAATGGCACTCGGCCTGGCTGACGGATGGTTGCTCGAAGGAGCCGACATGGCAAGCATCGGGACGGTCATCGACCCGACGCCGCTGAACATCTCGTTCGACCAGACGCTTTACGACGTGACCGTAGGGGTCTTCAGTCCGGCCCTGTCGGACGTCGCGACGACATACGTCCACCTGGACCGTCTGGACTGGACAGAGCAGGTCATGCTGCCGGTGCTGACGACCGATACGAAGATCTTCCTGTTTGCGTCCCACCGTCGCAATGGGCCCATCAATGTAGTCAGCGGCACGGTTACCGACGGGGCCTTGGACTACGATGACGCCATGGTCGATCTGTTCGCCGGTGACGAACTGGTCGGGGAGGTGCCGCTGGCGAAGCTCAAACCCAACGGCGAATTTGAGCAGATACATCGCAACCGACGTGGCGTCGTGAGCAATATCCCGCTCAACCTCGCGGTGAGCGATTACACGGGCATTCAATGGGTCGATGGCAACGCCACCCAGTTCACCGATGACGATGGCGATACGTACAACGTCCGCCTGAGAGGCGAGGGGCTCCTGGCCGTGGTCCAGGACGATCCCGACGGCGATGGCAACGGCGGCATCGGGCAGATACTTCTCGAAGACACCACGGACGATAGCGCGCTGAGCGTTTCGGTGCGCCCGGCAGGCGGAGACGGACTGGTACAGATCGGCAAGGTCAGTGGAGTCGATCTGGGCTGTTTCACGGCCAAGGCAGGCGACCTGAGCGACATGGGCGTCTGGCTGGACGGCTACCTGGGCAGGTTGACCCTCAACGATCTGCTGGCTGGCTCGGCGGTCTCGGCACAGGGCGAGCATACCCAATCGACCGGCATCGCGGTGCACGCGGTCAATGACGACTGCCTGATTGATCTGGGTAGCCGGGTCAGTCGCTTCCAGGCCGCCCAAGTGGGCGACGCGCGGATTGAGGCGCCCGCTATCGAAAAACTGACGATCAATGGCGACGCACGAGCCGGCCTAGCTGGACACTTCGGCGCCGATCTGACCCTGGGCGAAGACGTCGGGCCGGGCATTCTCGACAACGCACTGGGCCGGGCCAAGATCGCCGGCAACGTACAGAACGCAACCTGGACGATTCTCTCGGGCAACCTGGGCGGAGCGTCCGTCGCCGGCTCGGTAAGCGACACGACAATCAACGCCGCACAGGACATCGGCAAGTTGCAGTTCGGCCGCCTGGTGCGATCGAACGTCTATGCCGGCGTGCAAGACCTCTTCAGCGCCGAACCCGGCAGCGATGACGAACTGCCCGATTCACTGGCGGACTTCAATGACGCTACAATCAAGAACCTCACGCTCAAGGGCCTGGCTGGGCTCGGTTCGGCGCTGCAAGACAGCAACGTCGCCGCCACGCGGGTCGGAAGCGTCAAGACCCCCGACATCCTGACCAACAACGGCGGAACGGTCTTCGGAATCGCCGCCGACCGCTTGGGCAGCCTAGCCTCGGCCAACCCAGCCCTGAAGCTCAGGAACCTGCGCGATCCGCAAACCGTCACCGACGACGACCTGCTAATCCGGATCCTCTGACCACAATAAGACAGATAGTCTTCAGCAAAGCACGGCGGCGATCAGGCTGCCGTGCTTGCTTTGCGCGCCACCCATGACCTAGACTGCCTGTGGCGACAATGGATCCAGCCAAGGACAGTGCGAGGCGCTACGACCGCCAGGTGATTTTCGAGCCGCTCGGCTTGGACGCCCAGCGTGCGCTGCGCGCTGGGCAGGCAATGATTGTCGGCGTCGGCGGGCTGGGGTCGTGGACGGCTGAGCTGCTGGCGCGAGCTGGGGTCGGTACGCTGCGGCTGGTCGACGACGACAAGGTGGACTGGACGAACCTGCACCGCCAAGCGATGTACGACGAAGACGACGCCCGCGCCCTGCGTCCCAAGGCCAATGCTGCAGCTCAGCACTTGGCGCGCATCAACTCCTCGGTGTCCGTCGAGCCCATCGTCGAGCGCCTCACCGCCGGCAACATCGCGGACCTGGCCAAGGATGCAGACGTGATCTGCGACGGAACAGACAACTTCGCTTCACGGTTCGTGATGAATGACTATTGCGTCAAGTTCGGCGTTCCGTGGATTTTCGCCGGCGTTGTCTGCGCCGAGGCACAGATCATGAGCATTGTCCCGGGCCGGGGGCCTTGCCTGCGGTGCGTGTTCGACGCCCCTCCCCCGCCTTGCATGGACCCCACGTGCCGTGGCTCGGGCGTATTGGGGCCGGCTGTGGCGTCGGTGGCTGCAATGCAGGCCGCCGAGGCAATGAAGATTCTCGCAGGCAGGCACAACGCCGTCAGCGGGTACCTGACCAAAATGGACTTGTGGGCAAACACACTCCAGCGAATCGACGTAAATCAAGCTTGCGGGAACGTGGAATGTCCCTGCTGTAAGGGGCGCGATTTCGAATTCCTCGAAGGTTGAGGATTAACCCGCTACAATGCCGTACGCAAATGGCTGGCACGGAGATAGTCCCATGCATATCTACGATGACATTACCCAGACGATCGGCAACACCCCCTTGATAAAGGTTCGCAAGCTCATCCGCACCGGCGCAGTGGTCCTGGTCAAGCTCGAGAGCTTCAATCCGATGGCATCAGTAAAGGACCGCATCGGCGTGGCGATGATCGAGGCTGCGGAGAATGAAGGCCAGATCAAGAAGGGAACAACCATCATCGAACCCACCAGCGGCAACACGGGCATTGCGTTGGCGTTTGTCTGCGCAGCCCGTGGCTACCGCTGTGTCATCACCATGCCAGAATCGATGAGCCTCGAACGCCGAAAGATCCTCTTGGCCATGGGGGCCGAACTCATGCTAACCCCGGCTGCTAATGGCATGCCGGGTGCAATCGCCAAAGCGGAACAGCTGCTGGAGGAGATACCTAACTCCTTCATGCCGCAACAGTTTAACAACCCAGCCAACCCGGCGATCCACCGCAGGACCACGGCTGAGGAAATCTGGCGCGATACTGACGGAAAGGTGGACGTGGTCATCGCCGGCGTGGGAACGGGCGGGACGATCACCGGCGTCGGCCAAGCCCTTAAGGCCCGCAAGCCCGGCGTGAAGATCGTCGCCGTCGAGCCGACCCAGAGTCCCGTTATGACCCAGAAGCGATCCGGCCAGGACCTCAAACCCGGCCCGCACAAGATACAGGGCATCGGCGCGGGCTTTATCCCGCAAGTGCTCGACATGGAAATCATCGACGAGATCATCAAGATCGACGAGAACGACAGCATGGCAATGGCACGACGGGCTGCGAAGGAAGAAGCGTTGTTCGTTGGCATCTCTTCGGGAGCTGCACTCAAGGCTGCCGAGCAAGTGGCTGGCCGACCGGAAAACGCGGGAAAGATGATCGTCGTCATTATTCCCAGCTTCGGCGAGCGATACCTTTCCTCCCCCCTATTCGCGGACATCGAACAAGGCTAGACATGCGCGAATTCGTTGACCTCCACACCCACAGCACCGCCTCCGACGGACAGCTTTCGCCCCAAGAGCTCATCGCTCACGCAGACGCCGCCCGTTTGGCAGCCATCGCCCTGACGGACCACGACACACTTGCCGGCCTTGCAGCTGCACGCGAGGCAGCAGAGGCCTACCCCGAACTGACCTTCGTGGGCGGCCTGGAGATATCGGCCAAGTTCCCAAACGGCACGTTACACATCCTCGCCTACGGCACCGATGAGACAGCCCCGTCGCTCATCCATATCACCGAACAGTTCCGTGCCGCCCGCAATCAACGGAACCCGAAGATTCTCGCCAATCTTCGCACGCTTGGCCTCGAGATCGATATGTCCGATGTCCTTGCCGTAGCCAAGCGAGACAGCACCGACGCAGATGAGCGAATCGTCAGCCGGGTGCACATCGCCGAGGCGCTTCGCCGGAAGGACTACGTGCGTAATGCCCAGGAAGCGTTCGACAAGTACCTCGGCCAAGGTGCAGCCGCCTACGAGGACAAGGAGGTAATCGAGCCCGCCGATGCCATCGCCGCCATCCACGACGCCGACGCACTGGCGGTGCTGGCCCACCCGATTCAGCTGAAGTACGAAAACCACGCACAACTGGAGCGAATCCTGCGGGATCTGATCGACAAGGGAATCGACGGCATCGAGGCCTACCACACCGAACACGCGGTGGCCGACACAAGGCTGTACCTCGACCTCGCAAAGAAATACAACCTCGGCATCACGGGCGGGTCGGACTTTCACGGGGCGTCCAAGCCGGA
>Ga0180433_10010880_pt1 | contig 10876 bp, 10 predicted proteins | sample SS_ome_8_FD_132980 | JGI IMG/M metagenome (GOLD analysis project Ga0180433, IMG submission 132980) | Hypersaline lake sediment archaeal communities from the Salton Sea, California, USA - SS_1_D_1 metaG | ecosystem: Environmental > Aquatic > Non-marine Saline and Alkaline > Hypersaline >...
CAACTTAGAAATGTTTAAAATGCAATTAGAAAAGCTTTTCAAGCCAAAATCTATGGCGGTGGTAGGGATCTCTAAGAAGAATCCTTTAAGTCCTGGAAGGATAGTAATGTTAAAGAATGAATTTGAAATGGAAGTTAAAGTCTATGGAATTTATCCGACAGGTGGTGAAATTGAGGGAACTCAGCTTTACGAGCGCCTAGATAAATTACCTCAAATTCCAGATCTTTTAGTCATTGCGGTTGGGCCTGATGATACATTAGATTACATTCAACAATGTGCTGACTTAAATATACCTTCAGCAGTCATAATAGGGGGTGGTTTTGCTGAAATAGGAATAAAGGGCAAAAAACGCCAAGATAAATTGGAGCAAATTGCATTTGACAATGACATTGCCGTTCTTGGTCCTAATTGCCTTGGAGTTTATGCTCCTCCCTTAATTGATACTATTTTTCTACCTACTGAGAGAATTACTAGACCTCCTAAAGGCTCAGTGGCACTAATCAGTCAAAGTGGAGGAGTGCTCGTTGATCAATTTTTTGTAAAATTCAAAGAACGGAATATTGGAGTTTCTACCGCAGTTTCTATCGGAAATCGGGCAGTTGTAGATGAAGTCATGCTCCTTGAATATTTTAGTCGAGTTGATCCAGAAACCTCGAACATTGCGTTTTATCTTGAAGGTTTCAAAGAGGGTCGCGCAAGAGAATTCTTAAAGTTTGCTCGTGAATCGGAGGATACCGTAATCACTTTTTTTGGCGGAATAACTCGTGAAGGTAAGGTTGCCACACTCTCTCATACTGCAAGCTTGGCAGGCGATTATAAAATACAGTATTCTGCATTAAGGCAAAATCTTGTAATTCAACCTCATTCTGAACGAGAATTACTTACTAGTCTTAAAGTATTCGATGTATTATCGCATCGTAAAAATCCTTTTGGTGATAATGTAGTCACATATGGAAATGTGGTAATTCTTTCGGTTTCAGGGGGCCATGGCGTAATAGCTGCGGATATGCTAAAAACTTATGGCCTAAATCGCGTAGATTTTACAAAAGAGGAAAAAGCGAAAATGAAAGAATTAATGAATCCTGTCGCACGTGATATCGCCTCTTTTAATAATCCTATTGATTTAACAGGTTCTGTTTTGGACACGGATATTGAAGATATGATTCGATATTTATCGGAAATCGAAAGAATTGAATGTATTATCTTACTCCTGCTTCCATACCCACCCAATATTTCCTTCCAGATAGGAAGGAGAATCGCTAATGTAGTGGCCTCAAAAAAAAAACCGGTAGTTTGTTTTGTACCTTATGTTTCAAAATATGAGATGATTATCGAATCATTGGAGTTAGCCTACATTCCCGTGTTTCATTCAATCAAAGAAGCTGTTCAAGCAGTATCCGCACTAAAGCATCGCACTCGATTAGATAATGTCAAAAAAGGAAATATTTTTTGGGAAGATTAAGAGGATAGACTAAAAAACCTAATTTCTAAAAAATATCAATTCTTCTTATATTAAAGAAATTATTTTTCAACTAAGGAGGATATATAATGAATGAGAAAATTGGATGGATTGGCACAGGAGTTATGGGAAAATCAATGTGCGCTCATCTATTAAATGCTGGGTATCGTATTTCTGTTTATAACCGAACAAAAAGCAAAGCTGACGATTTAATTAATAGTGGAGCGGAGTGGTATTCAAGTCCAAAAGAAGTAGCACAAAAAAGTGATATTATATTTACTATTGTAGGATTTCCGAAAGATGTAGAAGAAGTGTATCTTGGAGATAACGGAATCCTAAAAGGAGTTCAAGGAGGTTCTATTATCATAGATATGACTACTTCCGAGCCATCATTGGCTCAACACATATATGAACAAGCGAGACTCATGGGAATCTCATCAATAGATGCCCCCGTATCCGGTGGTGATGTTGGTGCAAAGCAAGGAACGCTAGCTATTATGGCAGGTGGGGACAAAGAAATATATGATAAAATATTACCGCTCTTTAAGCTAATGGGAAAGAATATTGCTTTCATGGGTAAAGCGGGGGCTGGACAACATACGAAGATGAGTAACCAGATCTTAATTGCCTCAACAATGATAGGTGTAGTAGAATCACTTCTCTATGCTTATAAAGCAGGAAATGATTTAGAAGAAGTAATTAACGTTATTGGAAAGGGAGCTGCTGGATGCTGGTCAATCAATAACTTAGGACCAAGAATAGTGAAGAAAGATTTTGATCCAGGATTCTTTATTAAACATTTCATCAAGGATATGGGAATTGCACTCAAGGAAGCAAAAAATATGAGCCTTTCTCTACCGGGATTAGCTCTGGCTTATCAATTCTATATTGCTGCAGAAGCCTTAAGTTTGGAGAACCTAGGAACTCAAGGATTATATAAAGTATTCGAGAAAATGAATGGGATCTAAACTATTTATTTTTCATTTTATAGTTAGGTTATGTCAATAATCTTATCGATTTTTTCTATCGATTTTTTAATAAATTCTTTATCTCCAATTTCCAACTTGATGGCGTGCTGAGGACAAATTTCGACACATCGGCCACAAGCTCTGCATTCTTCAGTTATTTGAGCCCGATTGTTGACAAGTGAAATTGCATCCACAAAGCATATTCCTTTCGTGCAAGTTCCACAGCCTATACAGTCCTCAGTTACATAAACTTTTACACCGGGCATCTTGTGAACTTTTTTACCTATTTTGGGATTCAAGAGCGGTGAGATTCGCCAAAGGCAACAGCAAGGATCACAATTGCAAATACTTAGAAGCTTATTACCAGGATTTACTCCTAGCCACTGTTTATCTAGACGGTTCCTTCCAATCATATGCACTAATCCCGCTTCACTGCATTTTTTGATATGTTCTATAGCTTCTTCTTTTGAAACAAGATGACCTAATTCGGGATTAATCTTAAGCACGGCTTCTCCTAAGAAAAGGCACCCTAAATCTATTGGATAATTCTGACATTTCATAGAAGCTCTACAAATGCAAAAGTTCATAATAAAATGATAGTTAGCTTTTTCTATGAAATATTCTAATACTTGGGAAGGAAGAACAAGATCTTCAGGACTTTCTATCTCTTGATTTATTGGTATTACACTATCTTGAGTTAAATAGATAATCTCATCTCCCTCAAATAGTAATAATTCAAAAATTTTTGCTAATATCGGGATTCTAGTCAATTTTGCGATATTCTTTATCCCAGGAAACGCCTTTTTTAATAATTTCACGAACCAAAGAGGTCGAGCCATGATATTTTTAAAACCTTATATGGATTAAATAATTTTACTTTTCTGAATTAAAGTTAGCGCCTCTCTTATCAATTTAGTTATATCTCCAAATCTTTTTGAGGAAATTAACTCTTTGGCGATAATCCAGCTTCCTCCTACACATAATACGTTTTCCAACTTTAAATATTCGATAATATTGGTATTATTTACTCCTCCCGTTGGAATAAATTTCATCGTAGGATAAGGACCAAAAAGAGCTTTTAGCATCTTAACACCTCCAGAAATATCGGCTGGAAAAAATTTCACTAACTTTAAGTCTCTTTCAAGAGCCCATTCGACCATTGTAGGTGTATTGAGTCCTGGAATAATTATAATATTATTTTTGACACAATAATCCACGATTTTGGGGTTAAATCCGGGAGTGACTATAAATTGAGCACCTGAAGCTATCGCCTGATTTACTTGTTCGATTTTAAGCACCGTTCCGGCTCCAACAAAAATACTAGGCAAATTTTTTGAAAGAACACTGATTGCATGAGTAGCGGCTTCGCTTCGAAATGTGATTTCCAAAGCCGGAAGTCCTGCTTCGATTAATGCTTTTCCTAAAGGAATAGCGTGTTCTGCGTCTTCAATTGTTGCTACTGGAACAATTTTAAACCCTTTAAACATATGAGCCATATCTATTTTTTTCATGATCGCTAGTATAGTTTCATTAACATGACAAATTGGTTTTTTGCTATAACTTTTTTTATCTTTTGATAAGTTGATATACTCTGTTTATCTTAGGAATAATGATGCGAAATGACTCGGAATTTACACTCTTCAATTCGGTTAAATCCTCTATTGATACTGTATTGTGAGAGAACATCCCAAAATGATGTACAATTAAGTTCTTTATATTTGCTTCTTCACATAAATCTAAAGCTTCTGCTACTGTAAAATTATCAGCGCTTCCTAGTTCTTTACTAGAAGCACTTTTTCCGCTAATAGGTAATAATGCAAGATCTACTCCAATTTTTCTAATTTTTTCAGTTAAACCATCATAGGGGACACATCCTCCAGAATGATAAATATTCACTCCATCAATATGTATGATATAACCTAAATAGGAATGTTCCCAACGTTCATTTATTTTAAATGAGTTATGAGCTGATGGGACGGCGCTTACATCAACTCTCATATCAAGATTAATTGATTGATCAGCATTAATCGGTAATAATTGACTTTTACTTATTCCGTGCGCAATTGCTTGCTTGATTTCTGCAGCTGGAACTATGAATTTGCATACTGGAAAACATTGAGAAAATGATGATATTGTCTGAGAATCCATATGATCTGGATGGGAATGAGTAGAAAAAACACTATTAACATTATTAAAATCCTTTGGGAAAATTGGAATTTCCATTAATCTCGTATGCGGAATTGCAGTTCCTTTATACTTTTTCGCAAGTGAATTAGACAAATAGGGATCAATTAAATATATTTTATGATTGAATCGTATAATAAATCCAGCATGCCCAATCCAGGCAATATCAATTCCTTCAGAGGGAATAATATCAGTATTTACAAATTTCTTTAGGGATTCGATACTTAAAGTATTAATTCTAAGGCGATTCACTTTATGATCCTTTGAACTTAATTTAATTTATAAAACAATACCGATTTTATAGCTTTATAATAATTAATCTAAATTAATATAGAATTATAAATAATTATAATGTGATAAAAATGGATGATCACGTGAATTTTGAGGATTTAAATGTAGAATTCGGTTTCTCATGCATGCCCGACCGTTTGCATTACTTTACCAATGAAGAAAACGAATTTCGTATGGAATTACGACAATGGTGTAAAGAAAGTGTAGAACCTGTCGCAGAAAAGATTGATCGTGAACGCAATAAAGAGTTAGCTGTCGAAACCTTACGTAAAATGCCCTATCTCAATATTATCATTCCAAAGGAAGTAGGAGGGTTAGGAAAAGGATTATTATACCGTACTATACTCGGAGAAGAATTAACTGCATATAGTTATGCATTAGCGGGTATTTTTGGAGCTTCATCTTGTCTTTTTGCTGGTCCGATCATTGAATTTGGAACTTTAGAACAAAAAAAGAAGTATCTTTCTGGAATTGGAGATGGAACAAAAATTGGAGCCATTGGAATTACTGAACCTACTGGAGGGAGTGATGCAATTGGTGGAATGCGGTTACAAGCAAAAAAAGAAGGCGAGCATTACATACTAAATGGCCAGAAGTGTTATATTACTAATGGTAGCGTAGCAGATTATATTTGTCTTTATGCTATTACTAACGATCAAGTAAAACCTCATCAAGGTATGACGGCATTCATTTTTGAGACTGATACCCCTGGTTTTGAAGTGATAAAAGACTATAAGCATATGGGGCGTAGAGGTATGCCAAATTCAAGATTACGATTTAATAACTGTAAAGTTCCAGCAGAAAACGTACTGCATGAAGAGAATCAAGGTTTAGACGTTCTTTTATTCGGACTTGATGGGGAAAGAACCTTTACAGCCTCTCAATATTTAGGGTTAGGAAGAAGTGCATTTGAAGTTGCATATCGCTATTCTCACCAGCGGGAACAGTTTAAGAAAACTTTATTTTCCTTTGAAGGCATTTCTTTCAAATTAAGCGAAATGTTTATGTCTCTCGAACTTAATAGAATGGCAGTTACTCAAATCGCAAGAATGCTAGATGAAGGTCATAATGTTCGAGCTTCCGTTGCAGCAATCAAAGCACGATTATCTGATGAAACCGTAAAAATAACTCAAGATGCTATTCAGATAGTAGGGGGTCTTGGTTATTCCGAGGAATATCCATTAGAACGCTATTATCGTGACGCAAAAATTGGACAAATATCTGCTGGAACTTCAGAAATTATGAGATATTTGATGTCACGTGAAATGACACGAATGTGGGGAAAATGAAGGAGGTATCAAAATGGGGAATAAAATAGAACTATCTTTTGAAGATAAAATCGCAATCATTACTCTAGCAGATTCTGAAAATTATAATCCTTTAAACCAAGAAACCGCGATTGAGTTGCTAAATGAGTTGCTTAATCTAAAAAATCAAGAGCACATTCGATGTGTGTTAATAATAGGTTCAGGTAAAGCTTTTTCTGCCGGAGGAGATGTGAAAAAGTTTAAACAAAGCATCGATGATGGTAATCCAGGAAAGTTAATGGATGATTTAACTAAAGATCTCTATCAAATTGCACATGAATTACGATTGTATCCCAAACCTGTTATTGCCGCCGTGAATGGATGGGCTGTGGGTGCTGGGATGAATCTTGCACTCTCATGTGACCTTATTATAGCTTCGGAACAAGCAAAATTCCGGCAATCTTTTAGTAATCTTGCTCTGATTCCTGGCTTTGCAGGATCAATCTTATTGAGTCGACAGCTTACATGGCAACAAGCTACACAGATGGCTTTTTTTGGTGATACCTATAGTGCTCAGGATATGAAGGTTCTTGGCTTGGTAAATGAAGTAGTAGCTCCAGAAGAATTAAAGCAAAAAGCATTAGAATGGGCTAAGAGGTTAGCTGAGGGTCCCACTTTAACCTATGCTCGGACAAAAAAGCTCTTTTATGATGCGTTGAGCACTTCCTTAGATAAACATCTTGAAGATGAAAGACAAATGCAAATTAAATCCGCGGAAACAGAGGATTACAAGATTGGGGTAAATGCGCTCCTTTCGAAAACTAAACCGAAATTTATTGGAAAATAATTTTATTACTTTTTCTTATAATGTAATTTTTATAGAAAATAAAAATACTTCTCTGGAGTGATTATAGGACTAATTTCAGATCTTAAAAAGTGCTTAATAGAGTTAATTATAAAAGCCCAAAAAATTAAATCTATTTTATCAGAAATTAATGTATTTTTGGTTTATTTGTGATGAAGGTTAATCTTGAATTATTAAAAAAATTAGAACGATCAATTAATACTCTCCACCCGGAAAAAGGTAGTATTCCCATCAAAGTGTTAGGATTTGGGGAGATAAGTCTAGTTTTTGAAATTCTTGATGATTCTGAACATCTCGCATATAAGAGAATTCCTATTTTTGATACCGAATCTCAAGTGAAAAGACATATCTGGGCATACAATGCTTATTGTCAAATCTTAGAAAAAAAAGTTGGATTAAATCTTCCCGCTTATGATGTTACATGGTTCAGAGATGACATGGGCACTATTCAATTCTATTGTATCCAAGAAAAAATAGCTGTTGAATCAGTAGGGAATCGAATAATACACAATATTACTGAAGATGAGATTTATATGTTAGTTACGTTGATTCTTCGAGAGATGAAGAAAGTATGGGATTATAGTCGAAAAAATCCAAAAATTGATTTAGGGCTTGATGGACAGATATCAAATTTTGCCATAATCAATTTTGATTCACAAAATCCAAATGTCGATCTTAATACCAAACTTTATTATCTAGATACTAGCACGCCTATGGTAAGAATTAACAATGCTGAAGCAATGGAAGCAGTTTTATTTTTAAAGAGCGCTCCTTCATTTTTAAGATGGCTTCTTAAAGCGCTATTTTTAGAAGAAACCGTCGGACGATATTATGAATGGAGAAAAGTCGCTATAGATTTGATAGCTAATTTCTATAAAGAACAAAAATCTGAGCTAATTCCTAAAATAATTAATTTAGTGAATAATTTTTTTGGTGAGGACGCATCCGAATTCAATATTCCTCCCATAACCCATGAGGAAGTTGATAAATATTACAAAAGTGATAAAAATATGTGGGAGATCTTTCAGAGCGTTAGAAAGTTTGATAGATATCTAAAAACTAAAATCTTTAAGAAAAAATATGAATTTTACCTACCCGATAAAATAGAACGATAAATTAGTTAATTAAAGTAATCATTTTCATGACAGAAAAACCAAAAGTATTCTTCACTTCAAATGTGTTTACACCCGATGAAATAGGTACGAAAGAAAAAATAAATCAAGATTTAAGAGACTCCATAAAAAATCTATGGTATCAACTCGAACAGATTGCTGATATCGAAGTTTTTCCCGGAAGATTTCCCAATGTAACCCAGATCCAAACCTATGTTGATAACTTCAATCCCACTATTATAGGATGTCATCTTAGTCACCCTATACCAGCTAATTTATTAGAAGATACGAACTTAATCGCGGTTTGCACAGCTACTGTTGGTTATAACCATATTGAATGCTCATCTAATAACGAGGTTCTTATTACTCATACGCCTGGAGTGTTACATGAAGCGGTTGCTGATTACACCATAGCACTAATAATGAGCAATCTAAGAGATATAATAGATCTCCATAATTATGTGTGGAATGGAAATTGGACGCTATCAGATAAATGGGATATGGATCAAAATTTATCGAGATCCCTTAAAAATCAAATCTTAGGAATTGTTGGCTTAGGTGAGATTGGTTCAGAAATTGCCAAAAAATTGGACTATTTTGGTGTAAAAATCCTTTACTATGATATTCAACGACGAGAAAAACAAGAAAATTCCCTCCCTCATTTAGAATATGCCTCAAATTTAAAAAGTTTATTTAAAAGAGCAGATATTATCAGTCTCCATATCCCTCTTAATAACAAAACAGAAAATTTAATTGATCATGACTTGTTAAAACTCATGAAAAATAATTCCTTACTCGTTAATACAGCTAGGGGTAAAATTTTGAACCTAAATGATTTTTTAGACTTATTAGAGAAACGAGAGATCTTTGTAAATTTTGCTTTTGATGTCTATCCCCAAGAACCAATTGATAAGAAGACTTTGAAGAGGATTAAAGCCATTAAAAGATCACAACCAGAAATAAGAATGGCATTAATGCCCCATAATGCATCCGCAGATGCAAATACAAGAGGAAAGATGGTAATATTATTTTTAGAAGATATCCTTAAAATACTACAATCGAAAAGTATAAAAGATCTAAAGGACGTCCATATTATTCCAGAACAAAAAATTAAACTCCAAGAGATAAATTGGCGTATAAAAAACTATTGGAACCAACTCTAAAAAAGGTGTTATAATGATTCGTGCTTTTATAGCCATAGAATTGAATAATCAAGAGACTATCGAAAATGTCAAAGAATTCACTAAAAGGTTAAAGTTAAATCAAGATAAATTGAAATTGGTTGAACCTGAAAATTTGCACCTCACGGTAAAATTCTTAGGGAATATTCAAGAAGATCTCGCTCCAAAAGTTTATAACCTCATTCAAGAAGATATTAATCACCCTATGTTTGGAGATACCATATTAAAGTATACTTTAAAAGGCGTTGGGCAATTTCATAGATTTTCAGTAATCTGGATCACTCTATTAGGAGACTTAGATTTTTTGCAAGATGTAAAAAATAAATTGGAAGAATCACTGTATCAGAATCTTGCTATTCCTAAAGATAAAAGGCAAAAATTTAAACCACATTTAACAATCGCTCGATTGAACAAAAAGCATATTAATTATAAAACTTTTGACGTTTTTAAAAAATTACTGAATGAGAATAAAGATAAAGAATTTGGTAACTTTGAAGTTAGCAAAATAACATTTAAGAAATCAACTTTAAGCCCCCAAGGCCCTATTTATACAGATCTGGTATTTTAAATGAAAAAAAAAATCAAAGCAGTGATTTGGGATCTCGATGGAACCTTAATCGATTTTAAAATTAATTCTATAGGGGCTCGTAGAAAAGCGATTGAGATTTTAAGAAATCATGGAATTCCAAAAAATGAGCTCTCCATTCAAAAATCCATTCTTGAGAATGTGAAAAATTCGCAAAATTTATTCAAAGAACATGGCATTCCATCTGAGGAAATCCAAAAAATTATTGTAGAAGTGAATAATGCAGTTATTGCTGTTGAACGTCAAGCTGCGCTAAAAGCGACTTTAACAAAAGGAATAGTGGAAGTTTTAGAGTTTCTCAAGAGGAGTAATATTAAACAGGCAATATTTACTTATAATACTCATGCGAATGCGGTTCTCTCTTTGAAAACGGCTGGAATTGCATCATATTTTGAAATTATTGTTGGAAGAGATGATATTCGTAATCTTAAACCCCATCCTGATCATGTGAAAAAGATTTGTGAGCTTTTGGGAATTGAATTCGATGAAGTTCTGATTATTGGGGATACTAATACTGATATCGAAGCTGCACTAAATGTTGGTTCATATAGTATAGCTTTAAATACCAATATTCCTAAATTCATTAAAAGAGACGCTTTTCAAAAAGCTAATGAAATTATTGACATTGAAGCAATACCAAATGCTCTAATAAAAGCAGTTCAAGAATTTATGTAAGGTGTATATAAAAAAAAATTATAAATAGAATTTATTCTATTTATATATAATTCCAAACCAAAGTATATTAAAATAAATAAACATATTATATCAATACAAGGCTATTTTAGCGGAGGATATAGAGACTTTAATGAAAGTTATTTATGATCTTGATGTATTAAAACCTCACGAACCAGGTAATGATTTAATTGCCCGTTCCTTAAAAAGTATTGAGGGAGTAAAATATGTCGCTATAAAGATTGACGAGATTGATAATGTCACCACTTATGTTTTTATAACTATTCAGGGTACAGGCGATCTTGAATTAG
>Ga0180433_10010881_pt1 | contig 10875 bp, 10 predicted proteins | sample SS_ome_8_FD_132980 | JGI IMG/M metagenome (GOLD analysis project Ga0180433, IMG submission 132980) | Hypersaline lake sediment archaeal communities from the Salton Sea, California, USA - SS_1_D_1 metaG | ecosystem: Environmental > Aquatic > Non-marine Saline and Alkaline > Hypersaline >...
GATGAGCTTAGGAGATTTACCACCACAAAACTCAAAGAGGCAACTAAGCTCAATTGCGCTGCGCCAATTCACCCATTTTTTGACCTCTGTGAAGATCTTTTTGAAAAAAGAACACGCCTGGATCAGTTCTTTGATAAACGTATTATCGCCTTAAAAGAAGAGTTTCTTCGCTATGCTGAAGATAAACTCAAAGAAAAAAAGAGCAGAAGAAACCTCCAATTTTTCGATGATCTTTTGAGCAGGCTTTACTATGCGTTAGAACAGAAAGGCGGAGAAAAGCTTGCCCACTCTCTCAGGCTAAAATTCAAGGCAGCCCTTATCGATGAATTTCAGGATACCGACCCGGTTCAATATGCCATATTCAAAGAGATATTTAGCAAGGAAAAAAGCAGCCTTTTTCTTATAGGTGATCCCAAACAGGCAATATATGGATTCCGCGGTGCCGATATATTTACGTATATACATGCCTCCCGGGACGTCAACACCCGTTACACGCTGTTAGAAAACTGGCGGGCGGATGCCCCACTCATTACTGCAATAAACACGATCTTCTCCGGCGTTGAAAGCCCTTTTATCTATAATGAAATTCCCTTCCAGAAAATCTCGGCGCCAGACATACATAAGCCGCATGGTTTTACCCTCAGGGGAAAAGAACAGCCTCCTTTTACACTATGGTATGTAAAATCCGGCGACGATACAACATCAGAAAAACGAATTCCCAAAACACGGGCAAGGGGCATAATCTCAAAGGCTATTGCCGCTGAAATCTCCTCCCTGATCCATCTGGGGAAAAAGGGGGAGGCCCTGATAAAAGGCAAGCCAGTGGAGTCAGGCGATATTGCCGTGCTCGTGAGAAAAAATAATGAGGCCCGACTTTTACAACAATCCCTTTCTGAACTTCATATACCAAGCGCTATTCACAGCTCTGGAAATATCTTTGACACCCACGAGGCAATCGAAATGAAAAGGCTCTTAGATGCTATTGCACAGCCTAATGATTTAAGGCTTCTGAGGCCTGCGCTCGCAACTGATTTAATAGGCGTGGAAGCGGAAAAGCTGGATTTAATGATAGACAATGGGCCAGGATGGGAAAAATGGCTCATTACATTCAAGGAGTACCACGAGATTTGGCAAAAAAAGGGCTTCGTACAGATGTTCAGATATCTCTTGGGAAAAGAAAACGTGCTCATGCGGCTTATGTCCTTTTCCGATGGGGAGCGGAGAAACACCAACACTCTTCATCTCTCTGAAATCCTGCAATGTGTATCTTTAGAAAAAAAACTCACCACGGAAGGCCTCCTGCAATGGCTTTCCGAACAAATAGCATCACAGGACCCCGGATTAGAGGAACATCAATTACGTTTAGAGAGTGACGAAAATGCGGTAAAGCTAATAACCATACATAAAAGCAAGGGGCTTGAGTACCCCATTGTCTTTTGCCCATATATGTGGGACGGCTCCAGAATAAAAAACCCAAAGGGGCCTATTATATTTCACGACGAAGAAGAAGGCATGAAGCCAACCCTTGATCTTGGCTCTCAGGAAATAGATAGAAACAGGGCACTTGCCGAGAAAGAACAGCTTGCCGAAAACCTTAGACTTTTTTATGTAGCCTTAACAAGGGCGAAAAACCTTTGTTACACAATATGGGGCTGTTTTAATGAGGCTGATACCTCTGCACCTGCTTACCTCTTTCACCTGGGCGGATCACCCAAGGAGGAAAATATCACAGAGTACATAGAGAAAAGGTTTAAGGGCCTGGATGACAATGACATATTTAACGATCTGAAAAACATCGCACAAAGGTCCAGCGGCACCATAGTGATTTCTGAGCCCCCTTCAGCATCAGGGGAAAAACTTTCTCCAATACCTGAAGAGGCAAAAAGCCTTATATTCAGGGCATTTTCGGGCAATATAGATAGAAGTTACCGCATTGCAAGCTTCTCATCCCTCATATCAAATCAGAGCCGGGAAGAAGAATATAAAGACCATGACGTTAAAGCCACTTCACATTTAAATACCTATATGAATCCTGAGGAATCAGGGCTCGACGAAAATGTTTTTGATATATTCTCATTTCCAAAAGGCGCAAGGTCAGGGCTATTTTTTCATGATTTACTGGAGCATACAGACTTTACAGAAAGCGATCATCAGGTAGTAAAAGATAAAATAAGAGAAAAGCTTGAAGAATATGGAATTGAACTATCATGGGAAGATATTGTTTACGACATGCTTACAAAGCTCATATCCACCCCATTATTAGACCCGGGGAATAACATTGATCTTCGGTTAGAATACATCGGGGAAAAAGACAGATTAAATGAATTGCAGTTCTATTTTCCCTTAAAAGAGATTTCACCCATGAGACTTAAAGATGTATTTTACAAATACTCAGGCGTTAACCTCCCCGAAGAGTTTCCTCAATCCATCGATCGCCTGCAGTTTTCACCGGTCAGGGGTTTTATGACTGGCTTTATTGATATGGTATTTCGTTTTAGGGAAAGGTTTTACCTGGTAGATTGGAAATCAAACCTGCTTGGTACATCCATTGGGGACTATAACCAGACTGCACTGGCTAAGGTAATGGAAGAGGAATACTATACCCTGCAATATCAAATCTACACGGTTGCCCTCAACCAATACCTATCCCTGCGTCTCCCGGATTATGACTATGAAAGGCATTTCGGGGGTATATTTTATATATTTTTGAGGGGTGTAGATCCAAAAATTGGGAGTGAATTTGGAATATACAGAAAAAGGCCGCCTGAAGACTTTATCAGGGCCTTAAGTGAGCACCTCATAGATAAAAGTGGGATACGTTAGAATTGAAAAAACAAGATTTATACCGGCTCAAGGATAAGGGGCAGTTGTCTCTGCTTGATATCCATTTCTCACAATTTATTGAAAGCATCGAGGGAAAAGATAATACGGAACTGCTTCTTGCAGCAGCGCTTGTGAGCAGCGCCACAAGACAGGGCAATGTCTGCCTAAAACTATCAAATGTAGCAGAAAATACCCTTTTAGATGCAGCTGATGGGGGCAAGGCTGTTATTTGCCCGAAATTCGATGATTGGATTGAATCGCTCAGGGGGTGCAATACAGTGGGCAGGCCTGGCGAATATAAGCCGCTTATTCTTGATGACAGCTACAGGCTATATCTGTACCGCTACTGGGAGTATCAGCATACACTGGCAAGCTTCATAAAGGAGTGCATAAAAGACGACGAATTACCTGTGGACATCCCGCTTTTACAAAGGAGACTGGACAGCCTCTTTCCCGAAGAAAATGCAGGGGAGATAAACTGGCAAAGAATCGCAGCCTTTGCTGCCCTAAAAAATCGCTTTTGCGTTATATCAGGGGGACCTGGAACAGGAAAAACTACCGCGGTTGTAAAAATCCTCTGCCTTATTCAGGAGCTGGAATATCCCCATAAAAAACGCATAGCCATTGCTACACCCACTGGTAAAGCCGCCGCTCGGCTCCAGGAGATAATAAAATACTCACGAGAAACTATTGATTGCCCTGAAACCATTAAGAAAGCAATCCCTGAAAAGGCCTTAACTATACACCGGCTTCTGCACTCAATTCCAAACTCCCCCTATTTTAAATACACCCAGGGAAATCCCCTCCCTGTTGATGTCCTCATTGTCGACGAGGCCTCCATGGTCGATATGCCCTTAATGGCCAAGCTTGCCCTGGCCCTTCCGCAGCATGCCAAATTGATATTACTGGGGGACAAAGATCAGCTCGCATCAGTTGAGGCAGGCGCAGTCCTTGGTGATATATGCAATACAGCGGCAATAGATAATTTTTCAAAAGAATTCTCTGAAACCCTTAAAGATGCCACAGGCTATGATATGAAAACCAGTGAAGGGACAAAAGATAAATCCGATATCAGCGATTCTATTATCCAGTTGAAAAAAAACTACAGGTTCGGTCTACAGAGCGGCATATATAGATTGAGCGAAGCCGTAAATAACGGCGATGGCGATGAGGCATTAAGGTTGTTGAAATCAGGAAAATTTGATGATATATCATGGCAAAAACTGCCTGAACCAAATGCTCTATCCAATACTATGAAGAGGAATATCATGGAGGGTTATAGCAGTTACCTGGGGTCTGAAGATACCTTGAACGCCCTTCATATGTTTGATAACTTCAGAGTTCTCTGCGCATTGAGAAATGGGTATTTTGGGGTTAGGGCTATAAATCTGCTCGTTGAAAAGGCCCTTGAAGAGAAAGGCCATATAAAGCCAAATGACTGCTGGTATGTAAGGCAGCCTATCATGATTACAAGAAATGATTATAGTTTGAGGCTGTTCAATGGTGATATTGGAATAATTCTGCCGGACCCCGATAAAAATGGAGAGCTGAGGGTTTTCTTTCAAGGGGAAGACGGTGTTTTAAAAAAATTTTTCCATCTCAGTCTGCCCGAGCACGAGACGGTATTTGCAATGACCGTACATAAAAGCCAGGGATCAGAATTTGAAAGAGTCATCCTGATTTTACCTGACGTTGAATCCCCTGTACTAACAAGGGAACTCATCTATACTGCCGTCACCAGGGCAAAAAAAGGTATTGAGATTTGGGGAAATGAAAGTGTTTTTCGGAGCGCGGTTTCACGGTGCATTGATCGCTCATCCGGGCTTCGGGATGAACTCTTATTACCTTAGCAAAAGAAACCTTACATGGAAAAGGAGGTGTTTTCAATGAGATCAATTATAAGCCTGCCAAAGAATAAGGTAGTGACAGCAGCAATTTTTCTTCTTTTGATATCGGTTTGTATGCCAGGACCAACTCAAGGTTCACAGGGAGAAAACATCTTAGGCCCTCAATCAAAACATGCCTTAGGCGAGCAGAACGTCCTTGTGCTTGCCGTTAGTTTTCCAGATGTGGATCCACGTTTCCCAATAGAGCGAGTTCGAAAAAAGGTCGTCAAGGGCCTTAACAAATACGTAAAAGAGCAATCCTATGGAATGACATGGGTAAAGGCCGACTTTAGAGCACAGATAATGCTTCCAGACCCTATTGGAAAATATAAGGTGAGCCCTTACAACTTTAAAGTTGACAGAACAAGGGTTAAAAAGCTTATCCAGGACTCCATGACAGCCGTTGAGAATGATGTGGATTTTTCCAGGTACCAGCATTTGATTGTCATACCCAGGGCCTTTACTACCCCTGGAAAGGGCTATGGCATGATGTGTTATTGTGCCAACCCGGGAATGCTTTCAGGTGTTCGAAAAAACATCGGATATGTTCCCCTGAAGTCAAAAGGCGGTAAGGCATTCGGTGGCGGCGTGTGCGTCGGGACCGAAAATGCCCATCTGGGGATGTTTGCACATGATTTTTTTCACGCCCTCGGAGGGATATACAAGGATAGAAGGCTTGTTCCCTGACTGTATGACTTTGAGCGTCAGTCTGACGCTTCCAAACTTCCAAGCTTCATAAACCATGCAATATATATGGGGCCGTGGGACATTATGTCTCAACATTTTATAGAAAGAGAACAGCCTCCAGAGGGCATATCTTCTTTCACGAAAATTCGATTGGGCTGGATATCCGAGGACCAGGTTCTTTTAGTAAATCCCGGCGACACCAAACACGCCTTTCTATCTCCCCTTTCCAAAATGGGCGAAACTCTGGCCGTTAAAATACCCTTGGGGCAGCAATCGAGTGACAGCAAGGGTGATTATTACCTCATAGAAAACCGCCAGCCCATAGGCTATGACACGATCTTGCCGGACAGCGGCATGCTTATACTTAGGGTGAATGAGGATGCCATGGAGGGCTCCGGTACGGTAAAGGTCATGGATGCTGACCCGGATTCCCAACATTTCTCACATGCAACGTTCCACCTAGATAAAAATAAGAGAAACACCTTTGTTGATGAAAAAAACGGCGTGGCCATAATCCCTCTCTGGTCTGAAAACGGCAAAAACGGTGTTTTAATCACCACCCCTGCTCGATTCCCCGATGCATTGAAGGCGGCCTTAATGATTCAGGAGCTAATAAAACGCTTTCCTGAACCAAGGGGTGAAAAAGAAAAAAACGTAGTAGAAGAGATCATTTCATATTTTAAAAAATCAGATTTTAAAACATGCTATGAAATATCCAAGCAGGCGCTTCAGGGAACAGAATAGCAGCATTGGTGCTGTCAGATTTCTCGACAGGCCTAAATAAATCCCAAAATATCTACCGGTGATATCAGGGGTATTCCAAAATAGAGAAGTTGCAAAAATTGTCTATTACTGCGTTAAAGAAGATCTATGCAAAACTATGTAAATTTGCTCCGACCCTGAGCCGGAGCATGAGATCCAATTAAGCATGAGTATCGTTTCGATGGAAGAGATCACTATTTCCAACTATATACCTGGAGCAATCGGTAGAATTGCCGAGTTACATGGGAATTATTACAATGAGCATTGGAATTTTGGCTTATTTTTTGAGGCAAAGGTTGCCACAGAACTATCCAGACTGCTGCTGGAAGGTGACTTATCCCGGAATGGTTTCTGGGTTGCATCTGTTAAAAACAAAATTGTAGGCAGCATTGCAATTGACGGAAATCAAAGTGAGAAAGACAGGGCGCGCCTGCGTTTTTTTATCATATCACCCGAATATCAGGGCTTAGGCATTGGCAATCTATTAATGGAGAAGGCTATACATTTTTGCAAGGATTCAGGATTTAAGGAGGTATACCTTACCACCTTCGCAGGATTAGACCCGGCAAAACATTTATATGAAAAATGGGGCTTTAAGCTTGTAGAGGGAAAGGAAGACAATACCTGGGGTGTCGTTGTAAAAGAGCAATTTTTCATTCTTAACATAGAATAAGCGGCGTTTGCGGGTATGCATTACTATAAGATACCAGTTTCCTTTTCAGGCTTTTTATTATTTTCTCCCCGGGAGAGGAAATAGGCTGGACTATGATAGCAGCGTTTGACGTTCAATACATGGAACATAGATGTGCCGCGGCGGCTGTGCTTTTCAGCAGCTATAGAGATCCGAGGCCATCGTTGGTTTGTACCAAATTGCTGCCAGTGGCGGCAGACTATATCCCGGGTGAGTTTTTCAGGCGGGAGCTTCCGTGCATTTTAGGCGTATATAAGGCAATCAGGCAAGGCCTGGATGAGATAATTGTTGACGGTTATGTAATGCTGGGAGACAAACCCGGCCTTGGTAGATATCTCTTTGAATCTCTTGATTGCAAAATCCCCGTGATTGGAGTTGCAAAGAGCACGTTTAAAAACTCATCAGGCAAAGAGGTCTATCGCGGAAAAAGCAAGCGCCCGCTCTACATCACATCAGCGGGCATTGACCTTGAAGAAGCGGCCGATAGAATCCTCTCTATGCATGGCGCCTACCGGATCCCCACCCTTCTTAAACAGGTAGACATCCTTGCGCGAAACGAGGCCCGGCAAGCCCTGTAGAAAACGGGAATTAAGTAATAAATTTGCTTTTTGGCATTCTCTACAATCTTAAGGAAAAACATGAAAATAATTGATTTAACTCATACGATTTCGCAAAGAATGCCTGTATATCCAGGCACAGAGCCCCCTGTATTTATTGATGGATGTACCATCGATAATGATGGTTTTGTTGAAAAGAAGATGACAATGTATTCACATACGGGCACACATATGGACGCCCCAGCCCATATCATTAAGGGGGCAAAGACCCTTGATGAGCTCCCAGCTGATCATTTTTTCGGCAGGGCCCTTGTCTTGGATCTGGCTGGAACAGACAGGGAATATATACAAACTGATGAATTAAAACCCTATCAGGATTTCATAGAAGCCAGTGACTTTATCTTATTAAAGACCGGCTGGAGCCAATCCTGGGACTCTGAGAAATACTTCAATAACTACCCTATCCTGTCTTTAGAGGCGGCATCATGGCTCAGTAGTTTTGATTTAAAAGGGATTGGATCTGACACCATTTCCCCGGATGAATTAGAAACATCTGATTTTCCAATACATAAGATGTTCCTGACCCGCAATATCATCATTATCGAAAACCTTACAAATCTGGACGCACTGCCTTTAAACCAATTCACCTTATCGTGCTTTCCCTTAAAGATACAAAAAGCAGATGGTTCACCGATTCGAGCGGTTGCTATTGTCAATTAACATTACGCCAAGGCATTGAAACAGCGCCAGGCTGCCCTAAAAATATACGGAAAAGGTTAAAGGCCTTCCAGCATTACGATAAATAAGCGAACAGGTCCTGCCTGGGAATATATTTCCAGGTTACTATTTCTTGAGTTTTTCGATCATTTCCTCGACCTCCTCGTAGCCTTCCCTGTAGAATTTCTCTTCATCAGGCTCTAACTCTCTGAGAAGGCGAAGAAACTCCCCGGCGTGCTCTTTTTCCTCGTCAGCAATGTCTAAAAGGACCTCTTTTGCAAGCTTGTTGTCTGTACTTTCCGCTGTCTGCTGGTAAAGCTGCACCGCTTCGTACTCTGCGGCAATCATGAAACGGATTGCGCGGACCAGTTCATCATGTGTAAGCTTCCTATCATTTTTCAGTAATGCAAATGGACTGCTGAATTCCGGCATTGTCTACCTCCTGTTTTTTAAAGATTATCTGACCTGCATTGCCTATCCCTAAAGCCAAAAAACGTTCATTATTTAATGCACGGCCTGCTATAAGGCAACAAGTTTCATGCTTGGCAGCTTAAATGTGCCGCTTTTTCTGCTCATATATAACCCTAACACCCCTTACTCGATAATAATATTTACCACAGATAGGGGTTTATAAACAACTTTTTTTGAATAGTAACAACCAATTCATATCGTTAAAAATTTATATTGATATTTATGCCTATAGGTGTAATATTAAAATAAATTGTTGAATAATATTTGTTAGGCAAAATAAATCGTTTGACTTAGGGCATCCTGCCAATGGAACCAAAACTAGTTACAAGAATAAGAAAAATTTGCAGAGAATGATGTCACGCCTTTTGCCTATAATCATTGGAGATGTTAGTGAAAATAACTCATCAAGAGATTGTCATTTCGTTTGAAATAGACAAATCAATAGTTCTCACATGCGGTCAAGCTATCAAAAACGCACAAAAGAAACTTGGAGGACAAATTTTATATATAAATGCTCCAGACAATGCCCCGCCATCTATGCCAAGAGTTTTGCTCAAGCTAAAAGATACTATGTTGAATATTGGACTAGATCGTATTCAATTAACTATGATTCCGCCGTCTCATGTTTCTGACAACATAGAAAAAACATCAAAATATACTATTCAGAGAATTGGTCCATTTCTCTCAGAACTGCTGCCTACTATTCCAAAATATTTCTGGTCAGGGGTAATCACTGAAATTGAATTTCACGAAAAACCTGTTAAAAGCAATTCAGCCAATGAAGCAGCAGTTCCAATTTTTGATAAGCTAATTAACATTGACAGAAAAGAAAAAGAATTAAGCGCATTTCAACTACAGTATGGTATCAAGGATGATCAGCATTTTGTCACATATACGCTTAATGCCTTTGAAGATCGTCAAATAGAGTTTAAATTTCCATCTAAACAAGGTTTTTTTCTTCTAAAGCCAAGCGAATATCCTCTGTTGGAGGTTGGTATAAGAATTTTGCTTGATGTTAATAACAAGCCCAACGAGCACAACGAAGACCCAGTTGGGGATATACAAGATATTTTATCCAAACAAAACTCTTTAGTCTTAAGCATAGCTGAAGATACAAATCTGCAGGGAGTACTGTCATGAGAAATTACTTTGGCCAGCAAGGATCCTCTAAGTCAGCTGAAATTATACCATTTCCCTCAGCAAATTCTTTATCAAGCTCTGGCACGAACATTGAAGCATCGTTGATCGATATTTTTACCGATCCAACTATAAAAACTCACTTGAAAACCATTATTGAGGGAGCCATTATGGATATATTGGTAAAGTCTTATGTCGCCAATTTTGAGGTATCTGATAACCCTTTTGATGCAATTTATATTTCTGAATTGAAAGCAGATCATATCACTTGTCATGATGTAGAAAAAATTGCTAACTATTTAAATATTATTGATCTTTCAAACACTATATCTTTCGATGACGAGTGGGAAGATTGATATGTTTTTGAATGAAGAATTTGTAGAAAGACATACCTTACGCCAAGGTGACATTGTAAAAAATGTCCATTTAGTTGGTGCCATAAATCTTAATGGGTTATATTATTCATCCCCAGCAGGAAACCCTAAGGAATTAGCAAGCTGGAACGTTCCCAATAAACCAATTTTTGGCGATGCAATGATTGTGTCCCACAGTTGTGAGATCGCACGTGAAAATATGGTAAAAGTTACTAGCATCATACTTGCCCCTCTTAGGGATATACACAAAGCTACGGCCAAAGAGAGAATAGATGAACTTATTAAGAGCAATTTGATTGACCAAGAGAATCCATTAGCCTCTTTTTTGAAATATTTCTATATAGCTCCTAATTCTGCGCTTGAATACCCCGATGGAGCGATTGTCGATTTTTCAAAAATTTTTAGCGTTCGCAATAAGTCTTATGATAGTTTGCTTGACAAAAAAATAGCTCAATTGACCCAAGAGGCTGCTTCGAGTATGGCTCTTAAGCTAGCGCTTTATTTTCATCGAAAAGGACAACTCGCCACTTAGTATTTGCCGTAAATAAGCACATTTCGTTAATAGTGTGCATAGGCATGCTGTTAACTTATTAACTTAAATTGTTTTTGGCTCTGGGGCCAGCCCTTGTCATTTGACAAAATAAGGTTGAATTCAAGTTGCAGGTGCACCATGAGAGCTATTCCAAAAGACTTCGTGGGGTGACTGGTAGCCGAGACATTTTCTTGGTCGATGATGAAGCTTTTTTACGGTACATGCAAGATAGTTTTCA
>Ga0180433_10010882_pt1 | contig 10874 bp, 9 predicted proteins | sample SS_ome_8_FD_132980 | JGI IMG/M metagenome (GOLD analysis project Ga0180433, IMG submission 132980) | Hypersaline lake sediment archaeal communities from the Salton Sea, California, USA - SS_1_D_1 metaG | ecosystem: Environmental > Aquatic > Non-marine Saline and Alkaline > Hypersaline > Sediment...
GGTTGAAGTGAAAGAAGGTGAATGATGTGGCAGAAAAACTGCTCGAAATCAAGAATTTAAAACAGCACTTTTCAACGCCGAAAGGGATTGTGAAAGCTGTTGACGGAATCTCTTTTGACATTTACAAAGGAGAAACGCTCGGTCTTGTCGGTGAATCCGGCTGCGGAAAGTCGACGACCGGCCGTTCGATCATTCGTTTATATCAAGCGACTTCCGGAGAAGTCTTGTTTAAGGGAAAGAATGTCCACGACAAAAAGTCTGCCAAGGACCTTCTTGAATTCAACCGGAAGATGCAGATGATTTTTCAGGACCCGTATGCTTCCTTGAACCCGCGGATGACGGTTGCCGACATCATCGCAGAAGGAATTGACATCCACGGTTTGGCCAAAACGAAAAAAGAGCGGCTTGAGCGCGTTCATGAACTCCTCAAACTCGTCGGCTTAAATAAAGAGCACGCGAACCGCTATCCGCACGAATTTTCCGGCGGACAGCGCCAGCGGATCGGAATCGCAAGGGCGCTTGCTGTCGAGCCGGAATTCATCATTGCCGATGAACCGATCTCCGCTCTGGACGTGTCCATTCAAGCGCAAGTCGTTAATTTAATGAAGGATTTGCAAAAGGAAAGAGGGCTTACATACCTTTTCATCGCTCACGATCTGTCGATGGTCAAATATATCAGCGACAGGATCGGCGTCATGTATTTTGGGAAGCTTGTTGAATTGGCGCCGGCAGATGAACTGTATGAAAATCCGCTTCATCCGTATACACAATCATTGCTTTCCGCCATTCCGCTCCCTGATCCGGATTATGAGCGCACGCGCGTGCGGAAGACGTATGATCCAAGCGTCCACCAGCTGAAAGGCGACGAACAGATGGAGCTTCGCGAAGTAAAGCCCGGCCATTTCGTCATGTGTACAGAGGAAGAATTTAAAGCCTATCAATCCAAATAAACGAAGCAGGAAGACAGCCGTCACAAGGCTGTCTTTTTTTTATGCCGAACAACCGCCGGCAATTTTTTGAGAAAAAATTTGAAACCTTCGCGGGAGACAACCGTCTTAGTATATGTAGGTAACATGCTCAGCTTCACTGAAGCTCCTTTCTAAAAAGATTTTGTTTAAACTAAAAAGAAAGCGGGTATATCTAAAGTGTGAAATTAGAACATCCATAAGGAGCAAATCAATGAACTGGTATGAGAAGCTTAGCGAGTATTTCCCAATTGAAGAAATGAAATCAAAAGAGCACATGGAAGCATTGTTAAAGGAACAAAACGATATTTACCATAAAGAAGAAGGCCGTCATCATGTGTTGATGTACGCCGAATTCGACTCTTTTATTTTCATCGACTATTTATTCGTTTCTAAAGACGCGCGAGGACAGGGACTTGGTTCCAAGCTGATTGAGAAGCTGAAAAAGAAAAACAAACCGATCCTCCTCGAAGTCGAGCCCGTGGATGAAGATGATGCCGATACGGCGAAACGTCTTAAATTTTATCAAAAGGAAAACTTTAAACACGCTGAGTCGATTGGTTACCGTCGCCGGTCACTCGCAACCGGCAAAGTGAACAAAATGGAGATTTTGTATTGGTCTCCAAAATCAAACACAGAGAAAGAAGTGTTTGACGCGATGAAAGAAACGTACGAAAAAATCCATACATACAAAGATGAGAAGTGGTATGGAGAATCTTATGAAGATGTGGATGACGTCCTTACGATTGTTGACGATCATAAACAAAAGAACATTTTCGATGAATTGAGCTAAATGAGAATAACAGATGGCATAAAAAAGCAAAAGTCGCTGGATTGTCAAAAAATTTCTGTTACAGACTGTTCACACTTACTTTTTTATAGTATAATACTCAATAAAGATTACTTTTTTAGATTTATTTCAATTTAAGAATACGCTAATTTCATTCTACTTTTTAAGGAGTGAAGCAATATGGTTACATTATATACATCCCCAAGCTGCACGTCTTGCAGAAAGGCGCGCGCATGGTTAGAAGAACATGATATTCCGTATACGGAAAGAAATATTTTTTCAGAGCCTTTATCAATTGATGAAATAAAAGAGATTTTACGAATGACGGAAGATGGAACAGACGAAATTATTTCAACCCGTTCCAAAGTGTTCCAAAAACTGAACGTCAACCTTGAAACAATGCCGCTTCAAGAGCTGTACCAGCTCATCAATGAACATCCGGGCCTTTTGCGCCGTCCGATCATCATTGACGAAAAGCGCCTGCAGGTTGGATACAACGAAGACGAAATCCGCCGCTTCCTGCCGCGCAAAGTGCGCACATTCCAGCTTCGTGAAGCGCAGCGTCTCGCAAACTAAAAGAAGGCTGAATTTTTCAGCCTTCTTTTTTTAATGCTTTTCACTCGTCTGTTCATAATAAATACTGGCTAAAATCACAAAAATCACCGTCAGGACGGGCAGCAGCATTTCGAGGGTGCTGTGCTGCGCCATAAAGGAAGACAACTCCTGCTCCCTGACGATCATTTCGCCGCCGGTATAAGCGAGCAGTCCGCTTCCCGCGTATATGAAGAGCGGAAACTTTGCAAGGGCCGCTTGAATCAGCCTGCTGCCCCAAATGATGACCGGGACGGAGACCATCAAGCCGACAACGACTAGCATCAGGCGTCCGTGAGAAGCTCCAGCGACCGCAATCACATTATCGAGCGACATGAACAAATCGGCAATCACGATGATACGGATCGCCTTAAATAAAGATGTCCCGCCTTTGACATGCTGGGCATCTTTTTTCTCAATCAAAAGCTGATATCCTAAGTACAACAGGAAGATTCCTCCGATAAATTGCAGATAAGGAACCGCGAGCAGGTACACTGCTGCCATTGTTAGCGCGATTCTCATCATGATGGCGATCAATGTGCCGATGATGATCGCTTTTTGTCTTTGCCGTGGAGGCAAATGACGGCTTGCCATTGCAATCACAACAGCGTTGTCGCCGCCAAGTATGAGATCGATTCCGATGATCACAAGGAACGACATCAGTACATCGTGTTCCATCAACTGGCACCTCGCTTTGCCTTTGCATCGGGACTTGCCTAAAAGGCACCCGCATCTACAGCTGCTGCTTGTACAACTAATATATGAAGCAGGCCGGAAAATATGTTAGCTTGGCTTTGGAGGCGTTTTTATTTCTTTTCCGCCTTTTTTATCATAAAATAGAAAATAAAGATTGATTATGGATAAGGTTAAGAAGTGGACGTAATGGGTAAAGTGTAGTAAAGTACAATTAATTGGGAGCTTAGTTATCCCTTCAACATCTTACAAAGAAGGGAAGGTTGGCAAATGGAAATCGAAAGAATAAACGAACATACGGTTAAGTTTTATATTTCCTACGGTGATATCGAAGACCGCGGGTTTGACAGAGAAGAAATTTGGTACAATCGAGAACGCAGTGAAGAGCTTTTTTGGGAAATGATGGACGAAGTGCACGAAGAAGAAGAGTTTGCCGTTGAAGGCCCCCTTTGGATTCAAGTGCAGGCCCTTGATAAGGGATTGGAAATCATTGTGACAAGAGCTCAGCTGTCCAAAGACGGACAAAAGCTGGAACTGCCGATTCCTGAAGATAAAAAACAGCATGTAGCAGAAGAAAGCCTTGATGCTTTGCTTGACGACTTTCAAAAAGAAGAGCAGGCAGAAGAGCAGAAACTGCAGTTTGTTTTAAAGTTTGACGATTTTGAGGATTTAATCTCACTGTCAAAAATGTCTATCAGCGGCTGCCAAACGACATTGTACTCTCACGAGAACCGCTATTATTTATTCGTGGATTTCAGTGAACTGCCCGATGAAGAGGTGGAAAACCAGCTGAGCATTCTGCTGGAGTATGCCTCAGAATCAAAGACGACGATTCATATGCTGAAAGAGTATGGAACACTGATTGCAGCGGATCATGCTCTTCATACAATAAAAAAGCACTTCGCATAAAAAAGCCGGTTTCTTTTGAAGCCGGCTTTAACTTTCTGGAACAAATATAACAAAGAGCTTCAATTCTCCACAACTTCCCTCCTCCCGTTCTACATCTTTCAAACGGCTCACCACTTTCAAAAGAAAACGATCATTTCGGACCAAACCGAATAGGGTCAATCTGATCTATACACTTCCAGTTTCATTGATTAAGATGGATTGGTGTTATGACAAATTTTGAAAGGTGAGATTGATTTGATGCGAAAAAGTTTAAAATGGATCATGGCTGTCTTTATTGGTTTAACATGTTTTTGTGCCGCTTATTCTCAAACAGCCATGGCAGCCGTACATTCCAAGACTCCGGATATTCTCGGAACAACGGGTAAAAACAATTTGAATCAGGCCTATAAAAAATACTTTGATACAAAAGGCGATGGTAAAGGCGGATCGCTGTTTCATTATATGAAGGACGGTTCAGCTTACATCGCTTCGACGACGGACGATAACCTGGGAAATGGATACTACAGTGTCAAAACAGAGGGTATGAGTTACGGGATGATGATTACGCTGCAAATGAATGATGAGTATAAGTTCCAAAAGCTGTGGGATTTCGTCCGTAAATATATGCGCCATTCCGACAGAAACGACAGTTTGTACGGCTACCATAGCTGGCATATGAAAACGAACGGCTCAGACGTGCAAACCATTGATCAGAATGTTGCATCTGACGGCGAGGTCTGGTTTGCGGCAGCGCTCATGATGGCATCTGGCCGCTGGGGAGATAAAAAATACCCGTATGATTACAAAGCGCGGGCTCAAGACATGCTTGACGCTTTGGCCGGTGATGGAGAATACGCCAACACCGGTAAGGAATCGCGAGTGTTTATTAAAAACACCAAGGATCAGCGCTATGCGATGGTTCGATTCGGCCCTTATGTCAATTGGACGGACCCATCCTACCACGTTCCTGCTTTTTTCGAGTTGTTCGCTAAAAGCGCCAGAAGCAGCCAGCAGTATTTTTGGAAAGATGCAGCAAACAAATCTCGAACATACTTGTCAGAAACAACGTTTAAAAGCGTGTTAAATAACGGATCAACCGTCACCAATGCGGCCACAGGACTGTTTCCCGACGAAGCCGGCTTTGACGGCGTAAGCGATGCGGCTCATTCCTCAACGGAAACAGACCGAAATTTCAGCTATGATGCTTGGCGGACGGTGTCTCATATCGCTATGGATCATACACTTTGGTCCTCGGCAGATAATGCATATCGCGCCAGCGAGCAAAAAGCGGTTAACAAGTTCTTGACGTTTATGAAACGGGAAAACTACGGGAGAACGGCCCATGAATATACGCTGAATGGGACGGCCGTCAAAAAAGGAAGCCCGGTTGGCCTGATCGCCGCCAATGCGGGCGGCGCGACTGCAGCAAGCGATGCATCATTAAGGACGGGATTTGCCAATGCGTTTAACAGCACATATATTCCAGAAGATTATTACGGATCATGCCTTTACATGCTGAACAGCCTTGTGGCAAACGGCAAATTTGCAATGTACCTTCCTTAAAAAATGTAATATCAAATTGAAAGACTGACCCTTCTCTGCGGAGAGGGGTTTTTAATTGGCCAGAAGTTGATCCCGTAATTATCCTTTAACAAAAATTACATCTCTATTTGAGGAAGATTTTTGTGAACTTTATGAACAAAAAGAATATTATGCAGTTAAACTGTGCACGAAAAGTCGAGGAAGCTATAATGAAAGCGATTACAATGAAGGGGGAGCACAACATGACAAAGAGGGGTAGATGTTACGGCTTTACAATTTTGCTTGTGTTTGCGCTGATTTTGGGAGGATGCGGCGGAAACACGGCTTCAAATAAAGCCGCGAACGAAAAAGACTTTAAACCTTCGAAAGCAATTGAGGTCGTTGCGCCTGCCGGAGCCGGCGGGGGATGGGATACAACGGCCAGAACGATCTCGAAAATTTTAGGTGAAGAAAAATTGATTGAAAAGATGGCTGTCGTCAATAAACCGGGCGGCGGGGGAGCGTCGGGATGGTCGTATGTCCACCGCAAAAAAGGTGATAACCATACGTTGTTTGTTACATCTCCGCCGATTTTGTTCGTGCCTTTAAACGGACAATCCCAGTACGGTCACAATGATTTTACGCCGATCGCAAGCGTGATTGCCGACTACGGAGCGTTTGTCGTTCATAAAGATTCGCCTTATCAGTCGATGACAGATCTTGTGGATGCGCTGAAAAAAGATCCGAAAAAAGCCTCTATTGTAGGGACGTCTTCTCCGGGAAGCATGGACCACATGCAATTTGTCAGCGCTGTTCAAAAGGCTGGCGTTGATGCGAAAGAGCTGAAATACATTACGGCGCAAGACGGCGCCGGGATGAGCATGCTGCTCGGTAAAAAAGCCGACGTCTACTCGACGGGTGTCGGTGAAGCGGCCGAACAGGCGCGAGCCGGAAAAGTCAGAGTGCTGGCCATCACCGCTCCCGAACGCATGAAAGGAGATACGGTCAAAGATTTTCCGACCTTAAAAGAGCAGGGAATCGATGATGAATTTACGGTCTGGAGAGGATTTATGGGACCTCCGGGGATGAGCGAGTCCGCCGTAAAATATTATGAAGAAAAAATCAAAGAGATGATGGAAAAAGACAGCTGGAAATCGATTCGGGACAGGTATGGATGGACGGATAAGTTTATGGGCTATCAAGAATTCAAAGACTATCTTGACGCTCAATATAAAGAAATGGAAGCGCTCCTTGATGATATCGGATTGGGTGGCAAATAAAATGGTCTCCGCGCGGTTGCCGGTATGGGAAAGCGACTTAAAAGCTTTGCCCGGCACAGCCGGCGACCGGCAAGCTGAAATCGAGAAAGGCTGGTGTAAACCATGAGAATCACAAACCGGGCCGTTTCTGTCATCATTTTGGCTGTGGCAGCCATTTACCTGGCGTTCAGCTTTAATTTAGACAGCTATCCGTACGCGGTGATCGATGCGGACGTGCTGCCGAAAAGTTTAGGCATATTGCTTCTCATTTTGGGTGTATTTCTGTTTTTTGAAAAAGATCAAAAAGATACAACGGTGAAAAAGCTGTTTCAGCTGAAGAAAAAAGACGTCAAGGTCATGATGCTCTGTGTCGCTTCTCTGTTGATCTACATTTCGATTTTGGAATTCATCGGATTTTTGCTTTCTACGGTAATGCTGCTGATCGTTTTGCCCGCGGTGTTGGGATATCGAAATTGGACAACGGCTGCGCTCGTTTCACTGATTTTCAGCGGCACAATTTATTTTTCATTCAACTATGTGCTCAACATCATGCTTCCGCAGGGGGTTATGCCTTTTTAATCGAACATAAGGAGGAAAGTGCATGTTAGATAGTATATTATACGGATTTCAGGTGGCGCTGACTCCGCAGAATATCATGTTCGCTTTTATCGGGGTGCTGATCGGGACGGTTATCGGGATGCTGCCTGGGCTCGGGCCGATCACCGCGATTGCCATTATGATCCCGTTAAGTTACGGAATGGACCCGGCCTCCGCGTTAATTTTGATGGCGGGTGTCTATTACGGAGCGGTCTTTGGCGGTTCGACGTCATCGATTCTGTTAAATGCCCCCGGAGTAGCCGGCACTGTCGCAACATCGTTTGACGGCTATCCGATGGCAAAGCAGGGGAAAGCGGGAAAAGCCCTTGCCATCGCTGCAATCTGCTCTTTCGCAGGCGGAACGATCACCGTAGTTGCGCTGATGCTCGTCGCACCGACAATGGCAAACATTGCGGTGACATTTGGGCCGACAGAATATTTTGCATTGATGATGCTCGGCTTGGTGGCAATTTCAAGCCTTTCCGAAGGATCGACAGTCAAGGCGCTGATTTCTGCGACATTGGGCTTTATGACCGCTACCATCGGGATTGATCCGCAGACGGGGACCGAACGGTTTACATTCGGTGCGGCAAGCCTTCTGGAAGGCATCGATTTTCTGATCGTGGCTCTCGGTTTGTTTGCACTTGCTGAAGTTGCGTTCTTGATCAAGACGCGGAACAAGCCGATGACGGAAGGAGCGTCTCAAGTCGGCAGCCTGAAGGTGACGAAAAGCGAAATGAAAGAGATTTCGGGACCGATCGCAAGGCATTCGGTCATCGGATTTTTGCTCGGCATCCTGCCCGGTGCAGGGGCGACAATTGCATCATTTATTTCTTATATTACAGAGAAGAGAATCTCAAAACATCCTGAAACGTTTGGCAAGGGAAATATTAAAGGGGTCGCAGCACCTGAGACTTCGAACAATGCGGCAACGAGCGGCGCATTCGTACCCCTTCTGACACTCGGGATTCCCGGATCAGGAACAACGGCCGTCCTGCTCGGCGCCCTTTTGGTCGTCGGCGTTCAGCCGGGACCGCTCATGCTGACGGATCATCCCGACGTGTTCTGGGGCGTGATCGCAAGCATGTATATCGGCAATTTATTTCTGCTGATTTTAAATTTGCCGTTAATTCCTTTCTTGTCAAAAATTCTTCTGATTCCGAAGCAGCTTTTAATTTCGCTCATATTTGTTTTCTGCCTGATCGGCGTCTATGCTGTGACATTTAATGTCGTGCATCTTTATATTCTGGTGTTCTTCGGAATCCTCGGGTATTTTATGAGAGTGCTGTCTTTTCCGGCGGCTCCGTTTATTTTAGCTTTTATTCTCGGAAGTTTGATGGAAGAATCGTTTAGACAAGCGATGACGCTGTCATCAGGAAGCCTGTCCGTGTTTTTTGAAAGTCCCGTCACAATCGGTTTATTGATTACGGCTCTTTTGTCGCTCATCGTACCGCCGATTTCCCGGGCAATGAAGAACAAAAATAAAAAGTCGATCGATTTGGAAGGCTGAGCTTTTGATGTCCGGAACGCTACGTTTCCGGACTTTCATTTTTCACAGGCTTGTAGCGGCGTTCGGGACGTCCGACGGTTCCATAGAAAAGTTCTGTTTTTACATGCTTTTCCGCAGCTAAAAATTCTAAATAGCGCCTTGCGGTCGTCCGGCTGACACCGATGGTGCGCCCGAGATTTTCGGCGGTGATGCCATCGCTGTTTTCACTTTTGTTTAAAACGCCGGCTACTTTTTTCAGCGTCAGGCCGTCGATTCCTTTCGGATAATCGGCTTCAGCGGTTTGTTTTTCTTTCATGATGCTTCGCCTTTTTGCCATCAAGCTGTCAACGTCTGTCTGATCGATTGAAGACATTTCATTTACCTTGAGCCGGTAGGACCGATAGTTTAACAGCGTTTCTTTCAGCCTGGAAAACATAATCGGCTTGATCAAATAATCGACGGCTCCCGCGCGAATCGCCTGTTCGACATACTCAACTTCTTTCGCCGCCGTAATCATCATGACGTCTGTATGTCTGAGCTTTTGTCTGATCAGCCAGAGAAGCTCCATGCCTGAGCCGTCCGGCAGAAAAATGTCGAGCAGGACAAGATCGGGCTTCACGTCCGGAAGCAAATCCTTTGCATCTTGAAAATTTTCTGCGATTCCAATAACAGAAAATCCTTCAATTTTGCTGATCAGTTTTTGATGTATGTCAGCGTTCCTGATGTCATCCTCCACGATAAACACTTGTAATGCTTTCATAGGTCAGTCCCCCAGCGTTTCTCTATTTGGTATCACGACAGTAAACAATGCTCCGCCAAGGTCGCTTTTATCCGCTTTGATTTGTCCGTTTAACGCATTGACGGCTTCTTTGACTAAAAAGAGGCCGAGACCGCGGTGATTAGCCGCTTTTGTCGAATAAAACTTTTGAAAGATCCGCTCCTGTTCCCCCTCGGGAATACCGTCTCCCGAGTCTTCGACTTCAATTAAGATGTGATCTCCCCCGTCTGACAAGAAGACAAGGATGCTGCGGTCTTTTTTGTGGGAAACGGCGTCAAAAGCATTCTCAATCAAATTTCCTAAAATCGTAATGAATTTGCCTTTGTCCATTTCGTCCGGCAAAGCGTCCAATTTTGAGCTTTCATCGATTTCCAGGTTGATGTGCAGCTCTTTTGCACGGTTGACCTTTCCCAGCAGCAACCCGGAAAGAAGCGGATCAGGAATCGAATGGATGAGAAATCGCAGCATTTCCTGATGGCTTTTGTTCTCTTTTTGGATCAATTCGAGCGCTTCAGAATAGCTTTCCAGCTGGATCAGTCCCGCGATTGTGTTCAGCTTGTTTGAATATTCGTGGGTCTGGGCTCTCAGACCTTCCGCGTATTGCGAAGTTTGCGCCAGCTTTTTGGAGAGTTCGTCAATGTCCGTCTTTCTCCTGAAGCTTGCAACGGCCCCGCGGATTTTTTCGTTTTCGAAAATCGGCACTCTGTTGACGATTAATTCTTCATTTCCGATCGTTAATTCCTGATCTTTTTGCGCCGTTTTCGTTTTCATCACTTCGGGGAGCAGCGTATCTGGAAGAAGCTCGGAAATCGGTTTGCCGAGCCACTGATCTTCGCTTTCGACGCGAAGGAGCTCACAGGCTTTTCTATTCAAGAGCGTGATTTCTTCATGTTTGTTGATGGCGATCAAGGCCTCGTGCACAGATTCTGTAATCGCCTGTTTTTCAGTATATAATTGATTAATTTCATAAGGTTCAAGACCGAAAATGGACTTTTTGACATTGCGGGAAATATAGACGGCTCCCAAAACCCCCATCAGCACGACAAATCCTAATAAAAATATTAATTTTGTCTGATATTGCGAGACGGTATCCTGAATATTTTCTTTTAAAAAACCGACTGAGATGATTCCGACGATTTTGCCGTTTTCATTAAGGATCGGGGCTTTGCCCCTGATGGCTGGGCCAAGCGTGCCGACGGCTTCCGAAATATATGCTTCCCCTTTTTCAAGAGCGCGCTGATTGTCTCCGCCGACCATCGGTTTGCCGATTTTTCCCGGGTGCGGATGAGCATAGCGAATCGCA
>Ga0180433_10010886_pt1 | contig 10872 bp, 18 predicted proteins | sample SS_ome_8_FD_132980 | JGI IMG/M metagenome (GOLD analysis project Ga0180433, IMG submission 132980) | Hypersaline lake sediment archaeal communities from the Salton Sea, California, USA - SS_1_D_1 metaG | ecosystem: Environmental > Aquatic > Non-marine Saline and Alkaline > Hypersaline >...
AAGAACTTAAAACAGATTGAAGTTTGTGTTCAAGTGCTTGTGCTCTAAACTTATGATCACCAAATTCTGGTTCAAGATTAACATCAGGCGGTGTTCGCATGATTTCAGTCTTAATTCCTTTTGCTACATCTCTTAATGTAGGAAAGCGAACAGCCTTGTTAAAGTTTTCACCCTCAAGTAACCAATCTTGAAATACGTCCCATAAACCATAAGTTCTACGCATTCTTGAATACCAAGTTGAACGTGCTCTCGCCATTTCTTGGAATCTACGTTCACAAAAAACAGCAAAGTCATCTTTAGCATTAGCCTTTACTGGTTTATATTCAGAATTAGTTGGAAAAAATTTATTCATCAAAGCTTTCCCATTCATTGAATAACCTCTTAAATTTGTCATAATTTGTTGTTAATCTATCTGAAATGTAGACTTTTTTGAACAATTTGTAAAGTTTTTTATAAAAAAGCCTCATTTTTTTAACAAAATGATGCGATTTTTTTAATTTTTACTATTTTTCAATATCAAAATGTCCAGCAATTACACCAACTGGTGGCATTACTATTCCTATACCTCTTACAATCTCACACTTATTGATACGTTCAAAATCACAAGTGAAGAAGAACTTACCAAAGTTAAGTATATATCCAGAAACAATAAGTAGTGCTATTGATATTGATATGAATGATATGATTCCGGCTTTTATGTTATTCATGATAATTGGTTAAATATAACTCTTAGCGTTAGGTTTACCATCGGCAATTCTACGCAACACTCTATTCTGTTCTTTATCTTGCTTCTTCTTTAACTTAGCTTCATTGAATAATTTATTATGTTCAAAGAAAGCCTCTTTGATCTGACCCTTTTGATGAACTCTGAACTCACCATTGTAATGAGTTGCTACAGTTTTTTCATCTCTTAAGAACTGTCTCCTTTCTGCACGAGACATTCTACTTAGTTTATAATCACGAATCATCTTTGCCTTTTCTTCTTCTGTTTGTATGTTGTCAGTCATATTGACGGGTAATTAAATATTTTAATATCTGCAAAAAATATTGTATCAAATAATATATAAAAGTCAATAGCTTTTTTAGAAAGTGAACATTGGTTCGTCTTCATCTGGAAACGCTTGATCAAAGTCAGTCATTTCATGTGCTGGCTTCTGATTACCTTGAACATACTGTTTAGGTTTTGTTTGTACCTTTGGTCTATCATATTGATCAAGAGACATGTAACGCATCATATCAGCATAGTGAGATGTCCAGTCATGATTTGGTGTATTTTTCCATACGTTACGCTTTTCATCACGCTCCTTACGATAATAACGCATGGCTTTTACAAGTAGAACTACTCCAGGATCTCCAATGTTGAACCAAACACGAGGCAATGTTCTACGACAAGCATTGATACCTTCCATCTTTCCGGTATTGCGGACCAACTTAACCTTACCCTTAAAATATTCAGGACTATTAGCAACATCATAAGATGAAGTCTTTGTGGCCAGGTTACGAATATTACCATCCCAAGGGAAATTTATTTCTTCAATCCCACCTGGGTGATCCATTGCCTTTAATTTCTTAAGATAATAACTAATCTCTTCATCAGATCCATGAATCACTTTTACTAAACGTATCTCATTCTCAAAGAACTGAAACAATCCACAAACATTCTCATCATCAAGACCAAGATCCCACCAAGTATAGATAGGAAGACTAGGTTCAATATCAAATTCAAGCAATCTACCCTCTTCACTTGCTGCACGCATTTGTTTCATATAGTAACAACCAGCAAGAGCAACATCAAACGCTTCTTCTGGTGTTGTAGGATATTCTTGCTTAAGAAGCTCCCAGTCTTTCTTTAGTAGCTTCCATTTTGTGTAATAGTAAGTAAGTTCTTGATCATTAATATCAATACCGTACTCTTTCTTAACCTTATTACGATAAGCTTGAAACTGTGGAGGCAAATCATGACGTGTTTCAATACTTGCTATTTCTTCCTTATCCCATTGCCAATTATAAAAGTGAGCCTTGTAATCATGTACAGGGTCAAAATCCTTGTTATCCCAAGCATCCATGAACATCTCATAAAAATAACCTTCAGCTCCTTCAGCTGTAGACTCAATATCTATGCGACCGCTAAGTGGGACAGCTGGTAAGGTTCCTGTAATAATTTCTTTAGCCCGTAATGGATATTTAAGACAGATCTTTGCGAACTCGGATATGTGAACTCTTTGGTAAGTACCTGAACGCCCGGATTGACGTACCGATACAGAAGAGGAGGAACCATTACCAAATTCAAATTTGAGCGAGTTGTTGTTATCTGCATCAACTGTATAACGTGATGCCAATGAACTAACATCTTCTTTAAAGTTTTTCCATGCAAAGTCGATCTTTGTATCGAATATGTCTGTACTTGAGTTTGCATCATAACTAATAATTAAAGAATTGTGATTTTGTTTGAACAATGTGTCATCAAAAGAATCTACACACTCAAAAGTAGTAAAGCCAAGCTGCCTACTCTTCAATATTATGTTCTTGTTCGCCTTGTTTTGATTGAAGTGGGCTTGAGCTGGATTCTTTGTGAAAATCGTCTTGTACCCGTTCTTGTGTCTTATCTTGTACAGGTGTTCCACTCTCCAGTCTTTGTCCGCCAGTCTCGGGTCTAGTGCCATTGTCAATTAGTTTAGCTTTACCAGTTTGTAATTCATTCAATTCATCACCAATATTCTTATCAATGTGAGCTACTTCTTGTCTATCTACAAAGCCGAATCCATTTTTTAATACAAAGATCTGACCTTGTGCATTACCTTCGTTACTTATTAGACTCTCCTCCAGTTGACAAAGAATTCTTTCCTTAGCTTGCCTTATCGTGCTGAAATATTCCTCAGTCCTTCCATAATTAGCTAGTGTGGCCCTATCACATTTAAGGAAAACTGCTAAGCCACTTAACGTATATCTCTTAGGTGCATTAACCTCAAATTCTTTAAGCACCTCTATCATCTTTTGAGACTCAGGTTCGACCTCTTTTACAAACTTACTCACCGTCTTTGTATAGTTATCACAATAGTCAAAATATGCGTCTATCTTGCCTTGTAATTCCTCTGGTGATTTAAATAAAAGAGGTCTTCCAGCTGGCATTGTTTATTTCTTATTTAGTTTTTTTAATTTTTGGAGCTTTTACTTCCTTAGATCCTGATTCCTTTGCAGTCTTTTTAGTTGCTGGCATCTTTTCTGTTACTTCATTATTATCAAGAACACCATGAGATGGACAATGGTATTGAGTATTCCCATAAGGAGCACACTCATTCTTACATTTACCATCATTCTTTTTACATAAAAATACTTTTTTTGTAGCCATAATATTAAAAATTAATTGTTATTAAAGGTCTAATCCCGCATTCATATTATTCCTTATATCTGTTAATACGTCAATTAGCACGTCAAGTCTATCAAGTAATCCAATTTGAAATGCCACCTTGTTATCATTTCTCATGGCTTCAGCATAATCTACTGTTTGCTTTTTCTCATCCTTTGGAATATCTTTAATCCTATCACTAGGTATTTTTTGTGCTTTTTTAAGTAAATCTTCTTTCTTCATAATTATCCTCTATTATTTTGTTGATGAATACGTTCAGCTTCACTTAGCTTATATCTTTTATCAAGAGCTAACTTCTTATCATAAACATTTGGAGCAGAATATTGTCTGCTTGCAGTCCAATAAAGTTGATCACATATTTCATGTAATATTTTTACTTGAGCTTCAAGTTCAAGAATTCTTTCATTAGTAGTCATTGGTTCGTTATCAACATTGTCAGGATATTCTTCTTCAAGTTCTTTCTTTAGCTTTTCAACTGTTTCAGTGCTAACTTGTTCACTATCTGTTTTTACTTGGGTCCCTGTTGATTTTTCGTTCGATTCCAATGAAGCTGGTTTCGATACTTCCGGTGTGTCTTGACTGGTATTGTTCTTGTCCTGTATCACTGTCTCCGAGTCCTCCTTCACTGGTGTCGATTTTTCCTGGGGTGTGTTGTCTTGGTTCTTGTTCTGTTCCACCGATGTTTGCACTGATGGTTCCTGATTGCTCTCCATCATTGCCTCCGCTGGACTCTTTCCCAGTGGTTTCACTTCCGTTTGTTTGTTCTGTTGGTTGTTCATAATTTTTTAATAATGTATTAATTGCTTCTAATTGATTACAAAGTTTATCATGCCTTAATGCACATTCATTTATCTCAGAAACTATTCCTTCTTTCTGTTCTTTTATCTGTTCAATGAATTTTAAATCAACTGACATAATATTTTGTTAGATCGTTTCCATTATATATCACATGATATAAAAGTAAAGTCTTTTTAACATTGTATAATCATACTTTTTTTCATATTCTCTATTTTTTGGATTTTGGGGTCCTAAATAGAAAATTCTTTAAAAATTGATAAAAATTAATAAAACATAATAAATAGCTTACTCTTACGCGTAACGTGTGATTAATAAAAATAATATAATATATAATATATATAATAATATAAAATAAAAAAATAGAAATATATATACATTTATACTGCTTCACTAAGCCATCCGCTATTTTCTATGCTGTTTTAAATTAAATAAGTCATTTCATATATATCATTAAGTAACTGTATCATTTGATGACTAAGATTTACCAATAAAACTGTCAAGGTATAATGGGTTGACTTTCTAGTTATCATTTGATACAATGCTCATTGTTAACAAAAAAAATAAATCTATGACAAATCTCGACATTTTAAAATTACCAATAGTAACTCAGATATTAATAAATGATTATTTAGTTCCGCTTAATCCAAATACTCCAGTCGAAATTCATTTACTTAATATAAATGTTATTATTTCTCAAATACTTTGCTTCAATAGAATAAAAATATACAATGATGAGTTTGAAATAGATACGTTTCCAAATATCTATTCAATAGTTTTCGCTGATTCCGGTGTGGGTAAGGATAAGTCAAAACAAACGCTGGCTACTCTAACTGAAAGCTTTACAGAAAGAAAGAAATATCTTGAGCATCAATATTATGAAAAGAGGTTGAAAGAGATAGAGCAAGAAATAGAAGAAAAAGGAATTAAGGGCGCTCAAGCAACAGCATACAGAAAAGAACATCATCCTCGCCGTCTTGCATTTAAAATAACATCAGCGACCGCCGAGGGGTTTGTTGCGGATCGTGAGCAGATGGATAATGCGCATTTTGGGTCTATTCACTGGTATTGCGGAGAGTTCTTAGACTATATAAAAGGTACAGATGGAAATAAGGAATACTTCATGTCATTAATAAAAGAGGTGTATGACAATGGAAATAGTGAGGCTAAATCAATTAAATCAAATAAAAATGTAGTTCCAGTGTACGGTGTTCCACAAACAATGAGCGTGCACAGTGTAATAGATACAGATAGCTCAAGTGATAACTTAGGATACATTTTTGAACGCGGATACGCACGCCGCTGCTTGGTAGCTTGTCCTAAATCAAAGCCATATATAAAGGTAGATCTTAAAGAAAAAAGAGAGAAAAGAAGAATGGCGATACAATCTAAAGAAAAGCTTAGCAAGTTCTTCAGCGACCTTGTTGATAGAACTCGTAACATTAAATTTGTAGATGACTATATATTTCATGACTCAAAGACTTTTACACTAACAGAAGATGCTGTAATTAGATATGATGAATACCATGAAGAAAATCAGAAGCTGGCAATGGAAAAAAGAAATTCTGACAACGCTCACATTACAAGTGATATTGCTGGTAGGTCATGGAAGATGATAAAGCTTGCTGCAATTATGGCAGTGCAGAACAGAAATGAATTTACTATAGATGTAGATGATATAGAAATGGCTATATACCAAGTTAACTTCTTCAGTGAACAACTTGTACGCTTCTATAGAGCAGAGCAAATCATTGATGCAGAAAGACTTTATGACTATATAATAGAAAACCAAGACAAAGGACCAATAACAAAAACAGTAATAAGAAAACAGAAATTTGTACCGAACAATCAAGAGGCTACTAGATGGATAGCTGATAATCTTGCTCAAGTAAAAGAACTCGCTGAAGAGAGGGGGAAGATATTTTCTGAAGATGTACACGGAAGTAATGTTGGTCGCAGATATTCTATTATAGATAAGCCAAAGAATGATGAGGCTATGAAAATACTTACCTATATAAGAGAGAATGGTGATGTGACTTGCTTAACATTACAACATTTAACAAAACAATTTGGACCTGGAGTTGGCATTGTTCTAGTAGAACATAAGGCTAAACAGCGCCCAGATGGTGGATATTACTTATAATTTATAAATATGAAAAAACTTAAATCAGAAGTTGTTTGGAGAAAACACCAAGTAACAACCAATGGATTCACTGGTAAATCAAAACATGTAGTAATCATATATGAATTGTCACATGATGGTGAAACTTGGACAGAGGTTAATTATGACACCATGAGAAATAATGATGATAAACCTTTATATAAATACTCAAGAACTATAAAAACAATAACCTATAATTAAGATGAAAGAACAATTTATACAAATAATAGCTACAGAAGCTATGGCTAGTGACTGTGGATACATGGATTATAATAGCCAGTTTTACGGTCTTACCAATAAAGGACGCATACTACAATACTTTGAAATATATGGAGATGAGCCAAAAAAATATTGGAAAGAAATAAAATTACCTAACTTTAATAATGATGAACAAGAAAATAAACAAGAAAATTGCGGAAATGAGGGTGTGCAAGGAGCAACCGATAGAATCGCTGGCTGTGCGGGATAAGATGACTTATGCAGAACATGTAGAAAGACACCCTGATCAAGCTGATATGGGGACCTTTACTCCTGATACATCAAGAGTATGCGGTAAAATTCACCGGAGTGTTAAGCCATATAAATTTTAATATTGATTATAAATACTATTGACTTTTTGTATTTATTGATATATATTTATTGATGTCTACTCTCCACAGTCAAATAGGACACAGGAAACCAAGACATATTTATTTTTTAACTCATTTATTATTATGAGTAACACACAAGAAGACCTATCATGGTCAAATTTAGATGACCAAGCATTAGATCTTGGAATTGGTACAGGTGGTGATTTCTTCACTATTGAAGACGGAGAAAACATAGTCCGTGTTTTATCTGCCCCTGTTCATTATGGACAATATTTCCTTGGAAAAGGAATACAACCTGTATTCGCTAAAAATGCGGATGAGGAATTTAAAAAGGATAAGAAAGTAACTCACAAATTCAGTTGTTACGTTTTCAATTATAAAACTAATAAAATTGAAATCGCTGACTTTGGATGGTCAGTTGCTGGTGAAATATCTAAATTAGCTAAATCATCTCAATATCAATATGAAGGAATACCTCCATTTGATATTATTATTACTAAAACTGGTTCAGGTATGAGCACTAAATATAGCGTGACACCTGGACGCAATGAAGATCCAATGAATTCAGCTGTTATCGCAGAATTAAATGAAAAGCAATCAATTAAAGAATTTATTGATGCTAAAATCGCTAAACAAGCTGGTGAAGATATAAATCCAAATGCTACTATTGAAGAAAAAGAAATGGAGGGAGGAATAAGAGGAAATGGTGGCCAAGCAAATGTTGTTAGTACTCCATTTTATAACGATACACCTAGTACACCTATGGTTAACAGTGTTAACTCGGGAAACTAATAGCCGCTAAGCACCTCAAGGAACCTAGAAAGAAAGCAAAAAGGGGGAGACGTAAACTTGCATCTCCTCCTAAATCAAAAGAAAGTGATGAGGACTTTAAAGCGGCATCAGAACAAACAAGCAAGTTACTAAACGCTAGAATGGAAGAAATGGAAATACAGCGTTCTAATGATCAAGAATTACAACAATTTTTAAAAGACATATCATAATGACTGAAATAAATATAGTAAAAGAATTATTCGATACAGAAAATGCAAAAAGACTAGAGAAAGGTGAAAAAAAACTTTCTATGTATAGAGTTGCAAAATCTCTAAGTATGCAACCAAACCAAATAAGTGTTTGGTATAATGGCTTAAGAAAGCCAAGACGAGGTAACCTTATATTACTTCAAGAGTATTTTGACAGCTTATAATCTATTGACATAATTAAAAAATAGTATTGACTTTATGTATCAAATGATATATACTAAGAGTGTAGCAAGGTCAGGAGGACAAAAAATAATATAAAAAGTCACTCATCTCACCAGCTGCAATAACCCTCAAATTATTATTAACAATAATATAATGAGTAAGTATACAAATATATCAATGGCCTATGAGTTCCGTAGAACTATTAACTGGGTAATAAATAATAGATAATATGTCAATCAAAATAATAAAAGTAGAACATGGTGTGATAAAGTTTAAGACTGATACTGGCTGGATAGAGATATCCTCCACAAACAATAAGCCATGTATCACTAGCCAAGCTGGTTTTACCACTCCGGCAGAAATCAAAAAGGCTAAGAAAATATTTTACTCTATTAACAATAAATAACATGTACTACTGTGAACAAGACTTTAAACAATTTGTAACAGATAACATAAAGGAATTAACAAGAGACTATTCAGATGAAATAGAGCCAGAATGTAGACAAGATGACCAGATTATAGAAGAGTGGATGGAAAACGATAGATTTTGGGATCAAGACTTTGAAGAGTATTGTAAAGAATCATTTGATAATGCAATAGAAGGAGAAAGAGCAAAACAAGAATCCTTATAATACAGTTGCGGTGGTGTTGATAACTGAAATTTCATAGGTTAATCGACTCATTAGCTTCAGATCGTGTCTACTGACTGTCAGAGTAAGCAACACCACCTTTTATAAATTAATACCCGTCATAATGACAAAAGATAGAATAATTAACATCGTAGTGGCTCATCCAAAAGAATTTGGACTATATGGTGATCAAGGCCACAGGTACGAACAAGCGGAGAAAATCGCTGAAAAACAACTTCTAATAGAGAAGTTTGATGAGATCACACCTTTACCAACTATAACTAAATAACATGACTATAATAGAAATAGCTAAAAAACTTAATGAGCAAAGATCTAAAATAGATAAGCTCAAAGAAAAACACGGTACAGAAATGCAAGAGCAAATGTTTTTAAAAGAAGAGTTACAAATGCAACTTATGGCAGCAATGAAGGAGCAAGGTATGAAGACTGTAGGTACGGAACAAAACACTATATCTATAGCTCAAAAGAAGACTCCAAAGGTAGTTGATCAATCTAAACTTGATGCTGACCTTGAACAACGTGGATTACTTGAAGATATGTATGTTAAAAAGTTTGATACTATTAGATTCAAAAGCGTTGCAAATAATTTACTAAAAGATACAGGTGAGGTTTTAGATGGCACAGATATAGAAGTAACTGAATACATCTCAATTCGTAATAAAAAATAGTTTGATTTTAACCCTGCTGGATCTAATGGGTCTAGCGGATTACAATTTAAACGGCACAGCCAAAAAAACAAAAATAAAAAATAACCAAAAAATAATATGAACTTTGAAATTTTATACGTAACAGTTAATTTGATAATATCAATACTAGCTGGATTCACAATCTACCACGTGTGGGGATTGCTAGAAAGATTTACTAATTACCAAAACAAAAATAACAATGAAAAAATTACATACAATAGACAAAATAATAGTAGTATTAATTCTACTGCTAATGATATTCGTGATAAGTTGCTTCCAAATACCGGAACAAACGAATCAGGATTTAAAATTAAGAGAATATCCAACTCATAAGATGTTCTTAATAGAAGAAGCCGAAGCAAGTAATATGCTTAACTTCAATGTAGAACCACCAACAGAAAATCACTGGAAATTGCCATATATTCCACGTATGGAGCTTGTAGGCAATTATAATGAATATCAAAAGCACTGGACGCAAGTAGCATGGAGAATAAGCGGATACGATAAGGAGTTTATGTATATGCTGAAAGGAGAGAATGGATTATTTAATCACGATAGACAGAGCCTTGTATACAGTAACGGAGTAAGAGAACCTAGCTATGGCTTCTGTCAGATACACGCTGGATACCACCCTAAAATAGTAAATGACCCTAGATTCTTCTCAGATCCAGAATGGCAACTACAACAGTGCTATAGGCTATGGAAAGAAGGAACAGTATTCTATGGATATAATCATAGAGAGAAATCAATACCACATTTTAAATTTTATTAATATTAGCAAGATTTATTTAACTTTTAATGTCATGGAAGCATTAAAAAATGAAAACAGAAAAACCGCTTGTAAGAGCATGTTGCTCTTGCGAAAAACCACTAGATGAAAGGTCTAAAATAATTATGGAAACTAGAGAAAGGTGTGAATACGACATCAGCCACGGTTTCTGTAAACCATGTGAAGAAGATTACATTAGACAATATAAATCACCCTAATGAAAGGATGACTTATAGAGATGTAGCAGAAGCTTAATAGCGTAGCTTAATTTAAAACTTAATAACTAATAACATGAAATATTCAATAACAAAAAACGGAGAACCTTTAAGCAAAAAACTTTATACAATAGATGAAGATACTAAAACATTTTCTAGTAATGAAGATGGATTAGTATTAGACTTTAGTGGATTAAGTGGCTGGACTTTTAAGACTGGTTCTGTTTGTACTTTTAAGACTGGTTCTGATTGTACTTTTGATACTAGTTCTGATTGTACTTTTAAGACTAGTTATAATTGTACTTTTGATACTAGTTCTGATTGTACTTTTAAGACTAGTTATAATTGTACTTTTAAGACTGGTTCTGGTTGTGTTGTAGTAAGGCGTGATATATATGAAATAATAGAATTAGAAAAAGGTAAAAAAATTAAACTTA
>Ga0180433_10010887_pt1 | contig 10872 bp, 13 predicted proteins | sample SS_ome_8_FD_132980 | JGI IMG/M metagenome (GOLD analysis project Ga0180433, IMG submission 132980) | Hypersaline lake sediment archaeal communities from the Salton Sea, California, USA - SS_1_D_1 metaG | ecosystem: Environmental > Aquatic > Non-marine Saline and Alkaline > Hypersaline >...
AAGCCGTTTGGCGTCGTCTTGCATCAGCGCGATAAACGTCGGAATCACGATGGTGATCGCGCCGAGCCAACAAAGCCCCGTCTGCAGGCTGATGGCTTTCCACGCCAGTTGGGAAAATTGATTAAATCCCACCAAGACATAAAGGAAAAGAATCAATCCATAGGTTCCCATTTTGATGAGAATCCCAGACAACACCGCGGAAAACGGTGAAGGGGCTTCGGAGTGCGCATCCGGAAGCCATGTGTGAAACGGCACAACTGCATTTTTGATTCCAAAGACCATAAAACCGAGAATCAGAATGAACAAAGTGAATCCCGGAGACGCGGTCGTCATTTGGGTGGAAATTGCGGAAAATGTCAGCGTAGAGTACTTTGCGTATAAAGAAAGGGCCGCCACCAGATATGCTGCCGACCCTATCACTGACATGACGATATATTTCATGCCCGCAGGTAATGCATTTCCCCGATTGTAACTGATCAACAGAAATGTCGACCAGGACATGATTTCCCAAAATACATAAAACGAAAGAAGATCTCCGGCAAAAACAATGCCCAACATAGAAGCATTGATGAGCAACATTAAAAAATAGTAGAAATCCGTACGCTCCCGATTTTTGATGTAGCTCAGTGAAAAAATGATTGAAAGTGATCCCACTCCGCATATCGCAATCGCGAAAAACCATGACAATTCGTTTGTACGCAACACCAAAGGTAGCCCGAGGAATTTATATGAAAGGGCATCGTGCACGGATTTTCCATAAAACGTAGCGGTACCGAACAGCACCGCCAAAGAGACGAGCACCGCCCATACATCACGCAACTTCGAGGAGATCTTCCCGAGAAGATACGTCAGAAGAGCGCCGCCGAAAGCAACAATGAGCAGTAAACCGAGGGTCACCCGAGAACCTCCTTGATGTAGCCGGCTTTGTTAAGCAAATCAGCAGCTGCCGATTTCAGATACGGCAGCAAAACATCCGGATATACCCCTAGCGCCACAATTAATACGACCAAAGCCAAAATGGGAATGGACGCACTGGCGGGCGTTTTCTTGAATTCAATCTGTTTTTTTGCATCCTTGAAATACAACGTCTGCACCATGCGAAAAAAGTAGGCACCTTCGACCACGGTCGCAAGAAGCACAATCCCTATAAGCACGGTAAAAAAGATGCCTTTTCCGGCAAGGGCCGCCCGTATGATCAAAAATTTTCCTGCAAATCCGGCGAACGGCGGCAAGCCAACGAGAGAAAATGCCGCCACCACACAGGCAAAGCAGACCACAGGCATTCGTTTGCCGATACCGTTTAGAGACGATAGGCTCATCGATCCACTGCAGGCGACCAGGTATCCAACACCCAAGAACAACACTGCTTTGGAAAGGGCATGGCTGACGAGTTGAAATAAACCGGCACCGACCCCGTCCGGGGTGGCGATACAAATAGCAAAGACAATCAACCCCACCTGTCCCACACTCGAGTAGGCGAGCATGCGCTTAATGTTATCTTGGCTGAAAGCGCATATTTCTCCAACGAGCAACGTTACTAAACCGAGCAACAGAACATACTGAAATACAACAGCAACGCCGAAAATAGTGAATAAAACTCGAGCGACTGCGTAAATACCCACCTTGATGGCGATACCCGATAAAATGGCGCTAATCGAAGAAGGTGCGGTGGAGTGCGCATCCGGCAACCAAGCGTTGAGAGGAAATACCGCTGCTTCAACCCCAAATCCTGTAACCAAAAAAACCAACGCCAAAAATATGGCCGGCGAATCAACATCTTTAATATGGATGGCGATTTGAGCCATGTTGAGCGTACCGAACATCCCATATAAAATTGCGATCCCCACCAAAATCAGCCCGCTGCCCACCGAACCTTGAATCAAGTATTTCACTGCAGATTCGACCCCGTTTCTATCTCCGAGGTAGGCCACCAGCGCATAGGAAGAGATGCATAGTATCTCGTAAAACACGAACAGATTGAAAAGATCACCGGTCAGCACCGCTCCGGTGGCTCCGGAAAGCAGCAAAAGGTAGAGGGCGTGGTACTTGTCTTGTGCCCCTTGTTTGATGTAGCCCCACGCATATATCGATACGGCCAAGCCCACCAATGAGATGAGTCCCGAAAGGCCTACTCCAAGGGGACCGGCAACGAGATGAATGCCCAAAGGCGGAGAAAGTCCTCCAAGGACCACAATCTGGGGATTTTCCATCACCGAAGGCAGCAGCAGGATCGAGAGGATCAGGTTGCATAGCATTGCGGCGATAGGAATGTAACCGGCGATGTGCTTCGATACGAAATTGAAAAGAGGCATCGCGAATGCGAGGCCCAGAGGCACAACGATGAGGAGAACCGCTACCATTTCAATTCTCTTATTTTCCGGAGATTGAGCGTTCCGTAATGTTCGTGTAACCTGATGGCCAACGATAGCGCGAGCGCGAGAATCGCCACCCCGATGACAATGGCCGTCAAAACAAGGGCCTGAGGGGTAGGATCGACCATTTCTGCCGAGGAACCGGTTGTCTTGGAAAAAATTGGGGCGGTGGCCCCTTGGATATAACCCACGACAACGAGCAGCAAATGGATACCTGTTTCAAAAAGGCTCAACCCGATGATGACCTTGATCAGGTTTTTTTTCGTCAGCATGGTATAAAGACCCACTATCATCAGGCCTACACAGCCAACGAAATATGTGCTTTGGTGAAACATGCTCACGGATTCCTTTCGATGAGTCCGGCGACAATGCCGGCTAATTCAGCCCCCACTTTGAAACCAATTGCGATATAAATTATTGGGATCACTCCTCCACTGAGCAGCATGTGGGGCATGCCGCGAGGGAGAAAATTCTCCAAAAAGCTTCCTCCCCAATAAAGGCCCGCAAGACCTATCCCCACAAAAATGATCCCAGCCAAAGATTCGACGGCATTCATGGATTTCATAGGAATCTTTTTCTCTTTGCATCCTAGAAAAAGAAGCAAAAAGGCGGAGGCGATGATCACACCTCCTTGAAATCCACCTCCAGGAGAAAGGTGTCCATGGATGAAGACATAGGTACCGAAAAGCACAATCAGCGGAAAGAGAAAACGGCATCCTGTTTGTAAGATGAGACTGGCCGATGGTTTTTCCTTTTGATCCCTTTTTTCCTTTTTTCGTGAGTACAGCACTGCGCCCAAACCAATCGCTGCGATGAACAGAATCGTTACTTCACCCAGAGTATCGAATCCTCGATAGGTCACCACCACTGAAGTGACCACATTGGCCGCCCCTGTCTTTTCCATTCCCTGATCAAGATAGTAGCGACCGGGTTTGTCCTTTTTGTCGATGTGATTGGAACCCAAAGGTGCTTGTTCCAGAGCAAAAACCAAACCCAAAGACAAGATGATGAGAAGCGCGCAGCTGATTACAATCCTCATTCTTCTTCGAACCTTTTTGTTTTCTTGATGGCAATGACAAAAATAGCCGTGGTCAAAGCGGCGCCGATGGACGCTTCAGCCATGGCCACATCTGGAGCCTGGAGAACATAGAACAATATGGCCGCCATCAAACTGACGAACGCTCCAGCAATGACCGCGTTGAGAAGGTCCTTAAAAACGCAGGCGCATACTGCGCCTCCAAGCATCAGCAGCGTCAGGCTCAACTCGAGGATTTGCTTCAAGCTTTCTTCCACGATTACACTTTCTCCGTATTGGCATACGATGAAAAATCACTACTTTTGTCCACGACACTCTCGTCCCATAAAGGGACTCCTGACTTTTTGGCTGCTCTGCCCAACGCATGGTTCGAGATGGGGTTGGTCAAAAGAACGAACAAACTCACCAAAAGCGCTTTCCAAAACCATGCCGGCTCGACAATCCCCACACCGATGACGGCAAAAAGGCATCCAAAAGTCGTGCACTTCGTGCCGGCTTGTAATCGATTGTACACATCAGGCAATCTTACGATGCCGAAGCTGCCTAAGAACAAAAACAAGACGCCGATTCCGATAGCAATCATTCCCGCAATGTGCATTTATATTCCCTTTTCCAAAAACCGCGCGATCGCCACCGACCCGATGAACATCAACACCGCATAAACCAAGGCTACGTCCAAATAAATGTATCGCTTGAAGACCAATGCCAAAATGACGAGCAAGGCGGTGGTAACTGTCGTCACCGTGTCCAATGCCACGGCCCTGTCGGCAGCGGTGGGTCCCTTGATCAGTCTAATCAAGCACAGAACAATGGCCGCTCCAATGACCAACAAGAAAATGCTTACTATCATTTGTCCGTCCACTTTCTCTCTATGATCTCACATATCTTGCGTGCTCAACCATTAACGACAGTATAGCATCGAGGGGCTCCGCCTTTGCGCGCTGCAATGATTCCACTGTTTCTCAGAATGCGCAGATGCCAAGAAATCGCGGACGGCGGAAGATTCAGCTTTGTTTGAATTTGACCCACACTCCGATTCGTTTTTCATCAACCCCAACACGATCTCCAATCGAAATGGATGCCCAAGTGCTTTCAAAATTTCACTTGCTGACTCAATGTCCATGCCTTATGAAAATACCCTTTTTAGGTGCTTCTCGAATTTCAAGGCGATGGCCTGAGTGGCCTTCTCCGAGTCTTGCGTACCGACGTTAATCCAATGAATCAGGAGTTTATCCCCAGCTATATCCAGAGTGAACGTACCCGGAGTCAGTGTGATCGAATTGGCCAACATCAGCTTAGCCAAATCTTGTTTCAACTCCGTTTTGACTACCACGATGCCAGGCCTTATCGGCATCTTGGGATGAACCACCCGATAGGCGACATCAATGTTTGCCTTGATGATCTCCTTGAAAAGGGCGACGATATAGATAAAAAGGAAGAAAAGCGTTTTTACGGTAGGTGGCGGAAAACCCAATCCGACATAACTGTTATTTAATAACAGTGAAAGGATGAGGCTGATGAGAACGCCCGCGGTAAGTTCCTGCCAATGAAAACTTGAGGTAAGAGCCATCCACACTAAGGTGAGCAGTATAAATAGATAAAAGAAATTTCTTACCCTCGTAGATCTTTTATAGATCCTCTCAACCATATAGCCCTTCCTTGCTTTCTGCACTGACTTGTGCTTGCAGGCGCCCAAAACATAAGTGTTTCTTGTTCCGATTTAAGACACTCATGGCATAGAATATAATGCCTTTATTTTAAGGGCCGCCCGGCATGAGTCTTTTTATGTAAATTTTTTCGTATTCATCCATTTTCTCAAAACCAAGCAATACATCCGTTGAATTTTTGATTATTTGCTCTAAGACGACTTTTGTTTCAGAATCATTTGACCACACCTCCAGGATTTGGCCGTGCTTCATCTTATTCAACACTGATTTCACCTTTAAAACGGATAAAGGGCTGAGGTAGCCCCGAATATCCAGCGTTTGATTTTCACACCTGAGTGACATTTCCCATGGTTCGTTAGTGAGGGTAGGTGCGTTCAGCCAAAACCGCATCCCTACAAAGGTCAGTCGTCTACCGAACGCCGAAAACTGTTCACTTTTCGTGATCTGAATCGTTCCTTGTGAAGGCCATTTCCGAGCCCCCACACTGCGGGCACCCTTGATCATCAAGGTTTCTTTTAGGGTCAACGCCCCTATCGCAGCGCCACGGGAAACCGTCTTTATCACGGATGATCACCATCGGTCTCGCTGGTTTATGGGGTTCTGGATGGTGATAAGTGGTCTCACCTATTTTATCTCCGCTCCTCTCACCTTCTTTTCACACGGAATAAAATTTGTAATGGCATTTCATTTTTTATTCAGCAATTTTCATACCACAGGAGCGTTTACGCATAATGAATTATTTGCATTGTTTTTTCAGTATGTTATGCTTTTTGTAAATGATTTATGATTCTGTTGCACCCCCTTCGAATTTGAAAAAGGTTTACCTTTGTAAACTTATGATTTTAGCCGTCGCAGAAAATGTCGGGGTGCAGACTGTTGACTTAAGTAAACAAGAAGGTTAACATAAGTAAAAAATTTTTGAACGGATCGCCGATGAATTTAAACGAGCAATCAAGCTACCTCAAATCCGTTGTCGATACCATGATGGACGGCCTCATGGTTGTAGATACAAATGGAACGATTGTTTCACTAAATCGGGCTATAGAGATTCTGACGGGTTATTCGAAAAAGGAATTAATCGGAAAAGACTGTTCTATTCTTGCCTGTGATATCTGCTTCAGGTCATTTCATGGAACGACCGTAAAGCATTGTATTCTCTTCAAAAGGGGAAAATTTTTTAGAGAGCGCTGCAAATTAAAGCGAAAAGACGGTACTTCTCTTATGGTTCTCAAAAATGCTACGCTTTTGAAAAACGGTAATGGTCAAGTTATTGGGGGCGTAGAGACTCTCACAGACATTACGGAGATTGTCGAGAAAGACAGAAAGATCGAGCATCTTCAACGTATCTTCACTCAGAAGGATGGCCTAGCAGGGATTAAGGGGAAATCCGCATCCATGCAAAGGGTCTTTGAACTCGTCAAAAACGCCGCGAATTGTGATTTTCCTGTAATTATCTATGGAGAAAGTGGAACGGGAAAGGAGCAGGTAGCTTCTGCAATCCATAAACTGGGAAGACGAAGAAAAAAGCCCTACATAAAGGTCAACTGTTCGGCTCTCAACGAATCCCTTCTTGAAAGTGAGCTTTTTGGCCATGTGAAGGGCGCCTTTACAGGGGCTGATCGGATGAGAAAAGGACGCTTTGAAGTGGCCCATGGGGGGGACCTCTTCCTCGACGAGGTCGGAGATATTCCTTTATCGACTCAGGTTAAATTGCTGAGGGTTCTGCAGGAAAAGGAAATCGAAAGGGTGGGCGACCAGACTCCCATCAAAATCGATGTCCGCGTGATCTCTGCGACCCATAGAGATCTTCACGAACTTCAAAACAGGAAAATGTTCAGAGATGACCTCTTTTATCGTCTCAACGTTGTTCCGATTCATATTCCGCCCCTGCGAGATCGAAAAGAGGACCTTCCTTTGCTAGTCGATACGTTTTTCAATGAGCTTCGCGTCAAGACAGGTAAACCAATAAAAGTAATCAGTCGAGAGGTAATGGACGCTCTCTGGACGTATCATTGGCCGGGAAACATCAGAGAACTCATCAATGCCATGGAGTATGCCTTTGTTACATGTGGGGGGGAAATCATCGATATCTGTCATCTGCCTGACATATTGGTTTGCTCTGAAGGACGGCGCATTTTTCGGGTGCCCTTTGATGAAGGTGATTCCACCAAAAAGCGGGTAATCTCAGTGCTGAAGCAGGCTCACGGGAATAAGAATGAAGCAGCGAAGATTCTCGGTATCAGCAGACAGGCTCTCTGGAAACGGATTAAGAAATATAAGATAGAGGTAAGAAAGACAATTAGCACATCATAAATCAAAGGCTTGTAGCAAATTACTATGTGCGATTTAATGAGGATGGGTAAGATCTTGATTTTTAAAAGGTAAAGGAATCGTAACTCGGCCTAAACTTCTCTAATGCGTATCAATTTAGATTTTTGAAACACTGCGATAGGGGCCGACCTGATCGTCCTCGGCGGAGCTGCAGCCATTGAACAGGCCGCCAAGAACGCCGGACCCGGTCGTAAAAGGTGTTGTTAGCGCTGTTTATGCCATGATCGTGTCAGAGACCGCATCTTTTAAATTATCAGGGCAGCATTTTATTTTGCCTCAAAATCCGCTGAGACCAAATAGCTCCGATTCCCGGTGGAGCAGGACGAAGAATGAAAATGGCGCATTTTCATATAAAGCATTTGTAAAGGGAAATGAATTGTTGTAGATTATGGTATATTTGATTAGGAAATTTCATCCAAATGCACAAAAAGCGGAATCATTCACTTTGCGCTGCTGAAGGGGGGTTTTATGAAAAAGTCTTTTATCATCATCGGTCTTGTCACCGTTTCGATTTTATTCATCGCATCGATTGGGACCGGCCGGCCATTTCGTGTCAAAATCATTCCGGATAAAGGAAAAAATTTTGGATGCGCCACCTGTCACATCAATCCCTTGGGGGGTGGCCAACGGAATGCTTTTGGAAATGATTATGAAAAAATCGCTATAAAAGCAGGAGATAAATATACTGTGGAGCTGGGTGAACTGGATTCTGACAAGGATGGCTCTAGCAATGACCAGGAATTTGACGCCGGGACCAATCCTGGTGATCCGAATTCAAAATCATGAACACCTGATTGAGGGCGCTGAGGGGAGCATCTCCATCGGTCAAGGGAATTTATAGACCCAAGACATATTTTGTCAAAATATTCCATCCGGTTATGATCTGAACCACACATAATAAAAGTAAAATGACATTGTTGGCCAGGTGCAGCAGTGGAAGCCATTTTCGTTTTCTTTTCTTTAAATGCATATAGAGACCGGATAAAATTCCAAACAAAATCAGCACGACGAGAACCAGCGCGACCTTTGCGTGGAGACCCGTGATGAAATAACTTCGCCAGAAAATGTATACCATCGCCATGCCGCCGGCCATGCCGACAAACAACGTTGCCAAGGCGACAAGGCCCAAAGTGACATGGCGTTTCCACAGAAAGGGGACAGTCTGTTTCAGGTAAAAAGACAAGAACCGCCGGTATCCGAGGTAAAGCACGTAACAGGCCAGGATAACTGCCAAAAACTGCACAATCGGATGGACGAAAAGCAGGAGCATCGATGACCTCTAAATTCGGCTGGTTTTGACGGAATGGTTACCTTATTTTTTCCCTATTTGTACGCGTAAATGCTTCACTTGTCAATTCGTTTGAAGGGCATTAAATTTTTGAAAATTACCAAAAATAGTTGGCATAAAGAAAGGAAGGCTTCTCATGAAAGTACACCTCAAATGCTTCGCCAATCTGCCGGAAAAATATGACTGCGATTATACTGACGGGGCTGAGCATGACATCCAACCCGAAGAGACTGGCGCGCAGTTTGCCGCACGTTTGAACATATCGAATGAAGACATCAAAATTATATTCATAAACGGCAAAAAAGCCGGCGAAGACAGTATCTTAAAAGATGGGGATCGGGTGGCATTTGCTCCGGCAATTGGTGGCATGTAAATGCACAACGCCAATTCGAAGAATGGCCCTTCAATACGGATATGGTATTAGCTTCATGCCGCGGTCTAATATCGTTGTTTTTTCTGCTGCATCTCATTTTGTCGGATCGGCTTGGAATCAATCAGTACAAAACTTTTTCTTAAACCGATTGCTTCGGATTGAAGGCGGAAGTCGTCCGGCCTATTCCTGAAACCCTGTTCGCGTCGAGTTTCCCGATCAACCCATCAGCTTAACCATCGGTGAGAAAATTTGGCAGCAACCTTAATTTTTAGTAAAAAAGGAGGTTTATCATGGTAAAGCGTTTGATGATCTGCCTGCCGGTGCTACTGGCGGCTTCAGTTCTCTGTCTCATCCCGACAGCCTATGCATCCCAGACACTTGTCAAGGACCAGGTCTTGAACATCGCCTTTGACGCCGGCGACCTCCAGACCCTGGATCCCCACAGGGCGGCCACCACGGTCGATCGCAGCACCGTTGACCCGATCTTCAACGGGCTGGTGAGGTACGAACCCGGAAATCAGGTCAAGGCCGAGCCGGACCTCGCCGAAACCTGGAAGGCCTCGGAAGGCAACAAGGTGTGGACCTTCCAGCTTCGCAAGGGGGTCTTCTTTCATCCGTTCCCCGGGCACCCGGAAGGTTACGAGCTCACCTCAGAAGACGTGGTCTACTCTTTCAAAAGGGCTGCGGACCCCGATACATCCTCGTATGCCGGCGAATATTCCGGGACCATATTCGAGACGGACGGCCCCTACAAGGTGAAGATCACCCTCGAAAAGCCCATGTCGGAGACCCTCTTCCTGGCCAAGGTCGCCAATTACGCGGGCGGCTTTATCGTTCCCAAGAAGGCCCTGGAGGAAAAGGGAAATGACTGGTTCAAGCTGAATCCGGTGGGAACCGGACCTTTTACATTCCAGAGCTATGAGCCGAGACAGAAGGTGGTTCTTTCGGCGAACGACAGGTATTTCCGCGGAAAACCCCATCTCAGAGAGGTCGTCATCCGCTACATGCCCAGCGTGAGCTCCAGGGAACTGGGACTCCAGTCCGGAGAGCTTCAAATCATCGAGGGCCTCAAAGAAGACAAATGGCTGGAGAAGGTCGCCACCTTTCCTGACGTGGTGATCAAACCCTTCGGTCCCTGCGAAACCCAGGTTCTGTTTTTCAATATGGCCTCTGAACCCTTCAACGACATCCGCGTCCGCAAGGCCTTCTCCTATGCGGTGAGCCGTGAGGAAGTGGCGGCGTTCATGGGCAAGGGGCTCGCCGTCCCAATTTACTCGCCCACTCTCGCGCCACCGGCCCCTGGAGCGATCACCAAAGAAGAAGCCGCGGCGGCGGGTGTCCTTTATGAAGACAACGTTGCCGAAGCCAAGAAGCTTCTGGCCGAGGCCGGCTTCGGCCAAGGCTTGAAATTCGAGGTGATCATCAGCGAAATGGAGAGCAGTTACAGAAAGCCTATGATCGCCATCCAGGCCCAGGCACGGAAGGCCGGGGTCGATATGCAGCTCAAGGTGGTGGACCATTCGGCCTTCCACGGGCTGATAAGGAAAGACGCGAGTCCCATCGTATATTATGCATGCTGGCGGCCTGACGTGGACGTCTATCTGACCCGGTTCTTCCATTCCGACTCGGTTGTCGTCGACGGGAAAAAGCCTGACACCAATTTTTCCCATTACGGTGCGGTTGACGCGAGCGGAGACGGAAAACTCGACAACATAGACGATCTGATCGAGAAGGCCCGGTGGGAGCTGGATTCGGAAAAGCAGATTGCCATCTGGAAAGAAGCCCAGATCAAAACCCTCGAGGAT
>Ga0180433_10010889_pt1 | contig 10870 bp, 9 predicted proteins | sample SS_ome_8_FD_132980 | JGI IMG/M metagenome (GOLD analysis project Ga0180433, IMG submission 132980) | Hypersaline lake sediment archaeal communities from the Salton Sea, California, USA - SS_1_D_1 metaG | ecosystem: Environmental > Aquatic > Non-marine Saline and Alkaline > Hypersaline > Sediment...
AGGATTGTAGTTGAACCATCAGTCTCCTTAAGCCACTTCTTTTTCTCACCGCCAGCATAGCCGACTTTATTTGAATCAACTAGGAATTGCTTTAAAGTCTCTAAACCTACTTTATCCTTCATCTTCATTTCGCCTCTATTCCACCACTCAAAGCAACAAAACTCACCCGCGGCCGCGTGGCTAGTTTGTACCTTTTTATTTCCTTTCATCTTTTTCCCTTTTTTCTCCCTTTCCCTCTAATTTTCCTCTCCCTTTTTTCTCCCTCTTTTAAAGCAATTTCCCGAGTTAGGCGGCTGATTTCCTCCCTTAGATTCTCCATCATCACATTGGTTCTAAAAATAAGGTAAAAAAGAAGGGCAATCGAAAGGTAGATAATGATATCTGCTCCCCGGCCAATGCCTAAAATCCGAGCCAGATAAGTGGTGAACCTTGGCCGGAAAAGGGAAAAAAGAGCCAACAGCCAAAGTCCAGACCAAAAAAGAAAATTAGCCAAATTAATCTTCCCTTCTTTAAAGCGGAGATAAACCCTTGAAGCAGCAAAAATTAAAAACAAACCTAAAATTAATTGAACCGGCAGAAAAAGCAAGTCCATTTTTTACCTCCCTAAACGCAAAATTAATTTTATCAAAATTTTCAAAGCATTTAAATTGGATTGACCTTTTTGCCGCGAATAAGGGGTATAAATAACCCGGATCGGCACTTCAGTGAATTTTAAATTATTCTTCCTGATCTGCCCAAAAAACTCAGAAGAAACTTCCATTCTTTGGGTTCTTAATTTAATCTTTTCAATTGCCCGGCGGGAAAAGGCCCGAAAACCCGACTGGGAGTCAGTGGTATAAACACCAAAAAATAAATAAGTCACCCAGTTGCTCAGCCAAAGAATCAGCCTTCTGTCCCAAGGAATTTGTTTCACTCCTTTTAATAACCGGCTGCCGATCACTACTTTTGCCTTCCCTTTTAAAATCGGCTGGATCAGTTTTTTAATATCTGAGGGATCATGCTGGCCATCGCCATCCATAGTAACGGCGATATCCGCCCCTTTAATCCGGGCGTATTCCAGGCCAGTCCGCAGGGCGCCGCCCAGACCGCGGTTAATCAAATGGGACAAAACAATAACGCCCTCTTTCCGGACAATTCGACCCGTTTTATCAGTCGAAGCATCATCAACAACCACAATCCTGGAATTTAAGTTTTTTAACCCGTTTAAAAAATCCTTTAAATGGGTCAAAACTTGGCCAATGACCTTTTCTTCATTAAAAGCCGGTAAAATGACAAACAATTTCATCCTAATCAGGCTATCCAATGTCCCCGGGTAAAAAGAACTGTGCAAAAACCCATCAGCAAGAAAAAGATTGAACAGAGGAAATAAAATATTCTCTTGCTTTTTATCAAGCCTAAGACCATAAACCCGGGAAAAAGGACCAAAACATAACGGGGCATTGAGGAAAAAGTGCCGGTTAAGGTCGGCAGTAAATAAGCCAAACCAGCAAAAACTAAGTAAGCTTGTCTCACTTTTTTAATCCCTAAAATTAGCAGAATTAAAAACAAAACGCTGGCGGCTAATTCCAGCCAAACCGTAGGGTAAATTGGATTACAGGGATCAACCGTCAAGACCATTTTTAAATAACGCCAAAAAACCCGGTAAAGAAGAATTATTTTGTCAGTTGACCGGCCGGCGCCAAACCCCTCCTGGCTGTGAACAAAAAGAAGCGGATCGCCAAATTTCTCTTTTAAATAAACCATATAACTGAGAATTCCAAAAATTGGCAGGAAACAAGAGGTCAAATCTTTAAGATTCAGCTGTTTTTTCCGTTTCTGCCAATACTCAAAAAGCAGGGCCGGGACGATCAGCACTCCCAGCACCCTAGCGCTTGAAGCAAAAATACCAACTATTCCCGCCCAGAACCAGTTCTCTTTTCTGGCTAAGTAAAAACTAAGGAGAACAAGAAATAAAAATAAAGACTCGGTATAATAGCTTAAAAAGAAAAACGAGGTCGGAAAAATAACCAGTAAAATCAAGGCCCGCCGAGCAATTTTCTTATCGAAATCCAGCCTGGCCAGTTTATAAAAAACAACTAGCAAACCAAAGAAAAAGAGATGAGAAATCAACAGCCCGGAAAGGAGAAGGTTATTAATCAATTTATCTAAAAAGCCAGTCAATAAGGGGTAGAGAGGAAAATAAGCCTGGGTTAAGCCATAAATATAGCCGTCCTGAATAATCCGCAGATAATGAACGCCGTCAAAATTAGCCCAGCTCCAAAGGAGCGGCGAACCAAAAGAATATAAAGTTCCTGGAGCATAGGGAAAACTATGCTTAAAGGGTAAAATTTTTGTTCCCAGCCAGGCAAAGAGTAAACTGCTTACTCTTAAAAATAAAAAAAGCTTGCTAATAAAAACAATCAGTTCTTTAGTTTTTTTGGTCATCGAAAACCGCCTTTGGCCAAAAAAGAATAACCAATAAGCCCCCTAAAGTTAATAAAGAAAGGCCGTCGCCTATTTTTCTCGGCCAGGTATCTTCAGTAAAAACTGTTTTTATCCGATGCTTGCCCGGAGTTAATTCATAACTGATCAAGCCAGGGTATTTTTCCTGTCTATAATCAATTTCTTTTGCTTGATCATCAATATAAACTTTCCAGCCGGGAAAATAGGCCGTCTTTTCAAAGACCTGGACAGCTTCCTTAACCATCGCCTGATAAAAATGCCGGCCAGTCTGCCATTTTTCCACTTCAAAACTAACCCCTCCTTCAGGCTGGCTGGTTAATTTTTCTTCCAATTGATAGTTCTTCTCTTTATCAAACCAAATCGGCATATTTTCGTCTTTGATCGAGCTGGTAAAAGGAAACTCATAATAAACATAATCCGGATAATGAAAAAGGGACTGAGGTTTAGCTTTGGGCAAATTAAGAAAAGAAACAATCAGTATTAATCCCAGGCCGAGGCCGATTTTAAGCTTTTTCTCCTTAAAAAGATTCATTGAAAAAGAAATAATCAAAGCGCCGTTGAAGGTGGTCAAAAACAGCAAACGCCAAGGAAACTGAACATAACTAACTAAAGGCAGCCCCTGCCAAATAGAGCCGCTTACCTCCAGCATTAAGAAAAAAGCCAGCCAGTAGCTTAGGAAAAAAAAGGAAATAAAAACAGGCTTTGCTTCAAGCCATTTCTTTTTAAGGAGAAAAAATAGGCTGGTTAAAAAAACCAGCAGGAAATGAAAGGGACCTAAAGAAAAAGACATCCCATCGTCAGGACCTGCCACAGAAAAGCCATAGCCCCAATCATTGGCCACTAACTGCCTAAAGGTCGGAAAATGGTCTCTGTAAAAATGGGACATGTCAACTAAATCAAGAGTGACATACTTCTTCTCTAAGAGGGCCGGCAGCCAAAAATAAAGACTTAAAAGAATACCCATTAACCAGGCCCAAAGGAGGGGCCGGTAAAAAAACCCTTTCTTCTCCTTTGTCTGCCGGCCAAGCAGAAGGATAAAGCCCAGCAAAAAAGGGAAGCTGATCATGGTAATAATATTGTGCACCAGAGCCAGGCAGGCAGTTAATAAAACACTGATTAAAAACCAGCTCTTAGTCTTTTTTTGGGAAAGGAGATAAAAAGCCAGCAGCGTCCACGGTAAAAAACCAAAGGCCGCCGTCTCCCCGGTCGCACCGCGGACAAAAATATTAGCTAATTGATAAGGATTAAGCAGATAAAAGACCGCTCCCAGAAAGCTGGCCCAAGAATTAAAAAAACGCCTGGCCAAAAAATAAAACCCAACGCCGCCACCCCAAAAACTTAAAAAAACAACCAGCTTCCAGCTGGTTTCGATAGAAAAACCTGCCAATTTCCAGGGAACAACCAGCAAAAAAGGCAGATAATAATTAAAATTAAAAACTGGGTAGCCGAATTTGTAATTTAAGTGAGGCGCCCAGCGCGGCGGCAGATGAAAATCCCGTAAAGAAATCAACAGATTGCCAATTCTCGCTAAATGGCTGTTGCCGTCATGAGTGTAGGGAACGCCTAGCTTAAAAAAGAACCTTAAAAAAATTAGAGAAATTAACAGCAGTAAACAGATAAAAAAAACGCTTCCCTTGTCAAAATTCTTCATTTTTTAAACACCTCTTTATAAACCTTAGCCGTTTCTTGGGCGGTCTGGCGCCAAGAAAATTTTCTCGCTTGTCTTAATCCTTTTTGCGCTAACCTGTCCAATCGAGCTGGATTGGTCAACAATTCTTTTATTTTGGAAGCAAGCTCTCCTTGTTGATAGGGATTAAAATAGACCACGGCCCGGCCGCCAATTTCCGGCAAGCTGGCTTGATCTGAACAAAGAACTGGACAGCCGCAACTCATTGCTTCTAAAACGGGCAGACCAAAGCCTTCATAATAAGAGGGTTGAATATATAAACTGGCTAAGTTATAAAGCCTGACTAGATCTTCTTTAGGAACAAAACCCAGTTTTAAAACTTGATTTTTTAAATCTAATTCTTCTATCAATTTTTCCAATTTTTTTAACTCTAAAAGTTCCGAGTCTCTAAAAGCCGCCCCCACAAGAACTAGTTTCAAGATTCCCGACTTGGTCTCGACTCCGTCTAGGGTAGGTTGAGACTGGGACTTAACATTATGAAAGGCTTTAACCAATCCGCCGACATTTTTATTCCAATTTAAATCACCAGCATAGAGAATGAATTTATCAGGCAAAGAGTATTTTTGTCTGATTTTCTGCTTCTCTCGCAGAGCAAGATCTGGCCTTGCCAGACAGTTTCCAGTTTCTAATTCCTTGAATTGTTCATCAACTGCCAGGGGAATAACAAAAACCTTTTTAGGCGAACAAGCAACTAAACTGATAATGTCTTCTCGTGAACTTTGGCTGTCGGTAATTATTGCCGGCGCCCGTCTTAAAAACCATTTTTGCAGCTGCCACTTTAGTCCGCCGCGCAAGCCAGGCGGATAGTGGCGGGGAAATTTAAGCGGCGTTAAATCATGAACAGTGATTATCCTTTTCTCTTTTTGCCACCAGGGTATTTGGATAAAAAAAGGGTTAAAATATGGATAGTGGCAGATATCAACTCGGTCAAAAGCCTTCCCTTTTTCCTTTTTGAGCTGATATTGATTGCCGTTTTCTAATTCTTTTAAAGCCTGACAAAGGCTTTGAGCATAAATTCCCTCTCCCCTTTTGAGGGCTTTGCTTGACAGCCGAGAAATATCAATAACGACTTTCATCAGAATTGTTCCTGTTCCCTTTTAAAAGCTTCTTCTTTTTCCTGATCATAGCTATAAAGATTAAAGGCTGGACTGCCATCGGATAGATTAATATCAGCCACACTGGTATAAATTATTGTCCCCTCTTCTCCGCTTTCATCCTCGACCCCGATAAAATTAACCCTATCTTCCTTAATATCTCGAGTAACCTCAACGCCGAATTTCTCTTTACACTGAGAAAAATTAGCCACATAGAGAATCCCCTCTTTTTTTTCTGTCAGGCACGAGGCATGTTTAAAAACAATATTTTCCAACTGCCAAGGCCTTTTCGGATAATGGTGGATCAATAATGGCTGGTTTTCCGGCGGTGCTTCTTTTAAAAATTGATGGTATTTAGCCGGCGGATACTTATTAACCCAGAGATAGTAAACATAGGGATAATCATATTCCGTGCCCACATAAACCAAATCATAATCAGCCTCCAGTTCTTTAATTAATTGAAAAGTTTGTAAGTAGCCGCAACCCCTATCTTTGCCTATTTTTAAGTCAGCATAAAGAACTAGCTGTCTGGCGTTAAACAAAAAATTAACCAAAAAAACCATCCCGGCCCCAGCGGAGAGAAACTTTCTCCGTTTAGTCTTTTCTATCGATTGAAAGAAAAGATCCAAACCCCAGGCGGAAAGCAAGCTCAGACCAAAATAAAAATAAACCGTCCGGGCCGTGTTCGGCCGATCTGGAAAGTTATGAGTTAAAGCACCGGTAATTGGCGTTAATAAAAGCCAAGTAATTAAAAAACCCCTTTTCTTGCTTCCTTTAGAAGTTAACAAGCCGTAAAGGCCCCAGCCAACAGTCATCACTTCGATTAAATAAAGACTGCCGGTTTCCGGAATATTGGTCCGCTTGGGCTCGCCTAAATTACGGAAAATATAATAAGGATTTAAGTAGTCAAAGTAATTATCAACAAATTCAAAGAATAAAGCCCTTGACTGCTGGCTGATAAATTTTAAACTGTTTGTTTGGTAAAACCGGGTCAACTCTTCTCTTCTGTTCTTGTCTTCCGGAAAAAAATGTTTATTAATAATTGAAGTCCCCTGAAACCTTTTCGGATAAATAAGGACTAACAAAAAGGGAGAAATAATAGTTGTAATTAAAACACTCCAGGTCAGTTTTTTAAAAGGAATTTTTTTTCTAAAAAAAACTAAAAAGGCAATTAGGAGAAGAGGAATATCTAGCCTGGAACCTAAATAAGAAAAATAGGCGGCAATAAAACTTAAAACTGCCCCGCCCAAACAAGCCCTCTTCTTTTTGTCTAAAAAAACAAACAGAAGGTAGAAACCTAAGAGACCGAAAAAAAGTGAAGCAATTGAATGCTGGCCCGAAGCCCGGGCATTAATTATCTGCCAAGGGTTAAGGGCCAGTAAAATTGCCAGAAACAAAGCCTTTCTTTCATCTTTTAAAAACTGCTTGCCAAAAAAATAGGCCAGAATCGGCAGCAAGCTGCCTAAAATAATCGCTGGCAAACGGATGGCAATCAATTTCGGACCAATGAAAAACATTGTCAAGGCAATGAGATAAATAATCAGCGGCACATGATATTCGCCGTTAAATTTAAAATGAAGCGGTAGAAAATCCCCCCATTCATCCCGGCCGGTTTTTAAAATAGAATAAGCATTATAGCCGTACTGGATTTCATCGCGATGAAAACAAGAAGGGAAATTTGGCTGGCCGGCTAAACGCAAAAGAAAAGAAACAGAAAAAATTATAGTCAGAATCATTTTCTCTTTTTTCATTTTGACTGCCAATCTTTTGCTAAATTAAAATCACCGCCAGTTTTTTCTTTTTCCCAGTATTTAATAAAAGCAATTGAATAGTGAAGACCGGAAAAGAGGGCAAAGATAAAACCAGGGAAACCATCTTGGAAACCTTTGTGGCGAAAATAAAGTTTAAAAAAGGTTTTTAACGGTAGCCAGAATAAATACTTTAATTGACTGAAGAAATGAAGATCTTGCCCTTCTTTTTTCATTCGCCAAGCAGTTAAGGTAGTGTAGCGATTGGCATTTCTTAAATAATCGCTTAACGTCGGGGCGGTTAAATGAATTAAGTCATTTTTTAAATAATCAACCTGTCCATCCACTCTTATCTGTTCATGAACTGACTGACAAGGAAAATGGGCTTTGCCCTTTTTTATTAAGCGGATTACATCGTCGGGATATTGGCCGCCCTTTTTTAAAAACCGGCCCAAAAAATAATTCTTCCGGGGAATAAAAAAACCATTGACTTGTTGAACTTGATGAACTTTTGAACTTATTTCGGCGCTGAGCGCAGAAGCTACTCTTTCATCAGCATCTAACTGTAAAATCCAATCACCAGCTGCTTTTTCCAAACCCAACTGCTTATTTCGATGAAACATCATTTTATTAGAGGTCTGGATTAATTTAACCTTTAACTTTGATTTTCTCTCCCTTTCTAGCTTGACAAACTTTTTAACTTGATGAACAGTTTCATCTTGAGAATGGCCATCAACCACCACAACTTCATCAGCCAAATCCTTAACTGAGTCTAAACAGGCTTTAATATTCCTTTCTTCATTAAAAGTGGCGATTACCACTGAGAGCTTTCTCTTTTTCATCTGTTTAATCAAAAAGTCGATATTTTAATAATACCCAAACTGCCCGGACACCATCTTTCCAGGTTATTTTTTTGCCCTCTTTAATCTCCCGGCCGGAATAGGAAATCGGCACTTCATAAATCCTAATCCGCTTTTTTAAAATTTTGGCTGTCGCCTCTGGTTCAAAACCAAAACCATTCTCTCTCAGTTCTAAAGATTTAAGCAATTGGCGGGGAAAAAGCTTATAACCGACTTCCATATCGGAAAGGGTTGAATTATAGAGAATGTTGGTCAAAAGCGATAGCAGCTTATTGGCTACCATATTGTAGAAAAACATATTCTTATGAGGTCCTAAAAAGCGGGAACCATAAACAACCTCTGCCTGGTTTTTTAAAATCGGCCTGACTAATTCCTGATAGTCTTCTGGATCATATTCCAAGTCAGCGTCCTGAATCAAAACATAGTCGCCGCTGGCTTTTTTCAAGCCCTGCCTAATGGCATAGCCCTTACCCCGGTTTTGGCGATAAGAAACTTTGACTACTCCTCTTAAGTTTTTTACTACTTGGGAGGTTTTATCAGTTGAACCATCATCAACAACAATAATTTCTTTTTTTATTCCAGAAAGATTTGTCTTTTTCACCTTGCGGATAATTTCCGCCAAGGTTTTTTCTTCATTATAAACCGGAATAATAATCGAAAGCCTCATCTCCCCTATTTTAATATAAACCAACCCTGGAAAACAATCCAACCTGGCTTGTTTTCCAGCTTTATTTCCTTTATGATAAAGGGATGAAAAAGGTTCTAATTACCGGCGGCGCCGGTTTTATTGGCTCTAATCTCACTGCCTCCCAACTAGAGAAAAAAAACCAAGTAACTGTTTATGATAATCTTTCCCGGCCAAAATCAATTAAAAACCTCCAATGGCTCCGCTCCCTTAAAAATAAAAATCTACGAATCGTCCGAGGAGATGTCGAGAACTCTAATCAGCTAGCCGCTGAAGTTAAAAAGGCGGCAATTATTTTCCATTTAGCCGGGCAAACGGCAGTCACCACTTCGATTAAAAAACCAGCTCTTGATTTTCGGTCTAACCTTTTAGGTTCTTTCAACCTTTTAGAGGCAGCTCGAAAAGCCGGCCACCGGCCGATAATTGTCTATAGCTCCACTAATAAAGTCTATGGTCAACTTCAGGGAAAACGAAAGCCTGTTTCCGAAAAACAACCCTTGGAATTCCATTCTCCCTATGCCTGCTCTAAAGGAGGAGCTGATCAGTACATTCAGGACTATTACCGTAGTTTTTCTCTGCCAACCGTTGTTTTCCGCCAGTCATGTATCTACGGCCCGCACCAGTTCGGCAATGAGGACCAAGGCTGGGTGGCCCATTTTATCATTTCCGCTCTTAACCGGCGGCCGCTGACTATTTACGGCGACGGCCAACAGGTCCGCGACATCTTAGAAGTAAGTGATTTAGTTAGGGCTTTTGACTTGGCCGTAAAAAAAATTAACCAAGCCCGGGGTCAAGTTTATAATGTCGGCGGCGGCCCGGCCAATGCCATTTCCCTCTTAGAGCTAATTAAAATCTTAGAAAACGAGCTGGCTGAAAGGATAAAGGTTTCCTTTGCTAGGAAAAGACTGGGCGATCAGCAGTATTATGTCAGCAATATTGATAAGATAAAAAAGGATCTCAGCTGGCAGCCTCTAATCTCTAAAGAAAAAGGGGTTCGTCAACTCATCAACTGGATGAAAAAAAATCAAATCCGCTAAAAATAATAAACTGAAAAAAGCGGCTTTCCATCTGGATCAACAATTATCTTTTCCAGCTTATCCGAACTTTCACCCTGTCTTCTTAAAATATAAAAACCTCTTTTTTCCTCTTCGGCTGAGGGATAGAGAAATTTAAACTGGCCAAAAGAACGAACATGTTCTAAATTATCTATCCCGGGACCATAGCGTTTAACTGTCTTTAAAAAATTTTCCGGATCAATTTTTAAGTGGAAAAGAGTGTAAATATAGGGAGAATCAGGCGGATTATGCATAACGATTTCTTCCCCGGTTCTTTTTTCTTGAGCAAAAAGCAAAGCTTCTTTTAGACCAAACATTAGGGCTGGCGGCTGACGGCGGGGAAAAAGATAATAAAAAGAATAAAGCCAATGGCCGAAAGATAGAACGTAGAACAGAGAACACAGAACAGAGAAAAATATTTTTGATTGTTTATTTTTTAAAAGAATAGCCAGCCGGTAAATTCCCAGACTAACTATCACCAACAAAGGAATTATTAATGGTAAAGAGCGGGTACTGTGAGGGGCGTCAACGGTAATCGCTGAAGCCAAGGGCGATAATAACAACCAACTGGCGAGAAACCATTTGCTTTTCCCCTTTAGGCTAAAAAAACTAATAATCCCCAAAAGGACAAAAACTAACTCTATTCGATAGAAATTGCCAAATCCTGGACTAGAATGCCAAGGGTGGCTGCTGCCGCTAAAAAATAAAAACTTGGGGGAAAAGGTTAACAAATAATTCTTAAAAATAATTCTTAAAAAGTAAAAAGGTTTATTCAGCCAGAGTTTGGCCAATAAAGGCTTTTGACTAAATAAAAAGGTCCTTTGGTGGTTAAAGCGATCAATTATCCCCGGATCCGAAAAAATAGTAATTGCTTTCTTTGCTTGGGAAACCTGCCATGAGGAAAAGGCCGCGTGGCCAAAAAGAAAAAGAAAAATTAAACCAGCCACAAGCAAGCCACCAAAGTTCTTTTTAGTAAATAGCTCTTGCCGATAGATAAGCAAAGTAATCAACAATAAAGGCGGTAAAAAAATAAAAACGCTGTTATAAGTATAAAAAGACAGGCCGAAAAGAAAACCAGCGGCTATTAAAAAGGCCGGCTTTTGTCTTGCCCGGAGAAAAAACAACCAGCCGGCGGTAATTAAAAAGAGGCAAAGATTGGCTTCAAAAGCCATCCGCGAATAAAAAAGATGCCAGGGAGAAATAGCCAGAAGAAAAGAAGCCAATCCCGCTAAAGAAAAAACCCCGGGGTTTCCCTTCCCCCGCCTATTGGCGGGGGAATTCCTCAACCCCGGGGTTAAA
>Ga0180433_10010890_pt1 | contig 10869 bp, 9 predicted proteins | sample SS_ome_8_FD_132980 | JGI IMG/M metagenome (GOLD analysis project Ga0180433, IMG submission 132980) | Hypersaline lake sediment archaeal communities from the Salton Sea, California, USA - SS_1_D_1 metaG | ecosystem: Environmental > Aquatic > Non-marine Saline and Alkaline > Hypersaline > Sediment...
CAAAACAAGGGTGCGAACCAGATTGTCTTCTTCTCTTCTGAAAACTGGATCAGGTGTAACGCCAATACGAATGAATAAATCTCCGGTTCTTCCGCCGAAAGTACCAGCATCGCCTTTGCCAGAAATTCTTAATTCGGCACCGTTAAAAATTCCCTTTGGAATATTGACTGCAAATTTTTCAAATTTTTGTATGCGTGATTTTCCGCTACATTCAGGACATGGTGAAGGAATAGTGTAGCCTTCACCGCGACAAGCTGAACATGGCTGGGAGTAAACAAAAAATCCTTGGCTGAAATTCTGCTGGCCGCTTCCACCACATTTTTCACAAACCTGTACCGTTGTTCCAGCTTTTGCGCCTTTGCCTTTGCAGGTTTCACAAGATACAAAATGGTAATAGCCGATATCCTTTTTTGTACCAGTAAATGAATCTTTTAAGCTAATTTGTATTTCTTGATACAGGTCATGGCCAGGTTTTGGCTGAGGTCCGGTTTTTTTGCGTTGGCGATGACCACCCATGCCGAATATATCGCCGAAAATATCGCCGAAATTAGCAAAAATATCGTCCATATTCATGCCGTGAGGCGATCCGCCACCCATATTTGCACCATCGACACCTGCATGGCCATACTGGTCATATCGTTTGCGTTTGTCCGCATCAGAAAGAACTTCGTATGCAGATGCAGCTTCCTTAAAGCTTTCTTCAGCTTCCTTGTTGTCAGGATTGCGGTCAGGATGGTATTTAAGGGCTAATTTACGGTATGCCGCTTTGATTTCATCTTGCGTGGCAGTACGGGGTATACCCAGGACTTCATAATAATCACGTTTGTTGGCCATATAGATTCCAATAATGCTTTTGAATATTCTTTTTGAGAAACTTTTCCATCTGAATGCCTTAAGCATAATTTATTATAGCATAAAAAGTAATTTTTTGAAGGTTGTCATTTCTAATGATGTATTTGCAGGGGTTCTCTCGGGTAAAGCGTCAATCAATTGACAAATTGTCAAAAAATGTCATAATGTTAATTATTTTATTGAAAAATTAATGACTACTAAAATTCCTAGGATTAAGGTATGAATAAAAAATCAGTCATGTCACTGTTGCTTCTTTGTTTGGCGTTAATTTATGGAAATCAATCATTAGCAATGGCTCCAAACGGGAATAAAAAGCGTTCATTAGAAACAGTTAAAAGAAAACCAGCTGTACGGTATAAGCGGAGTCGATTTAAACCTCTTGAAGAAATGCTGCCAGTTACTATTGCATATCCATCAAAAGATGATGAAATTGCAGCAGCTATAGAACATAATAATAAAAATGTCTGTACGGAGGTGTTTTATAATGCTGATCTAGCAGGCTTAATTTTACAAGGTCTTGATGTGCAATCGTGTGGTCGATTTGCACAAGTAGCAACGGGTTGTGCTTTCGCGGTCAGAAACAATAAAGAATTGTTAATGAGTAAAAGTTATCAAAAACATTCGTTGGATCCAATTTACGATATTTTAAACCTGGGGTGCAATCTGCAGTCAGAAATGAATATTCATACTCAAAAAATTGCAAATATTTTGCATGATAACGGAGAGCAAGTTCATGGAGTCAGAAGCGCGTATACCTTTAGAAAAAGTAAGGCTGCATTTTCTCCGTGGCATTGTGAAGATTCCGAAAAGTTTTATGGCAATAGTGTTGAGCCGAATGCATACTTGCAAGCACGATTATCTGAAAAGGAAAAGGAAAATTGTAAGCCGTGGCATTTGATTAATATTTCCAATGCCATGACAGAGTTAAACAATGTTGAAGTTGCAAAAATGATATTGGATCAGGTTGCAGTGTGGTATCCTGGAGAGCCTATAGCGGTGCACCTTGAAAGGTGTAACATTGATGATAATGAAAATGGATTAGCGGCGTTGTTAGCTAACTATCCAATTTATGCATTACGTTGCACTGGATGTACCATATCATCTTTGGAAAAGGTTGCAAAACTTAAACATTTACGTGAATTGTTTTTGTATGGAAGTTTTATGCTCGACGAGCAAAACTATGCGTTATTAGGACAACTTTCAAATCTTGTTGTATTAACGCTTCGTCCGGAAGCCATGGGTGATAATCATATTTTAAATGTTATTCCGGAATTATGGAAAAATTTGAATAATTTACTGTACTTAGACATTCGCAGTTCTGACTATTTAGATAATGTTGATCATGTTCCAGCTTACAATATTGTAAATTTAATCAAGCTTTCTGGTTTAAATAATCTTTCCAATTTAAGAATTCTTTTAATGAGTGATCATCGGCCGACATGTGATGTATCTGCATGTAAATGTTTGCAAACCTTAGAAATGAGATGTGCGCGGCAAGATCTTTGTGATATTAATTTGCCAAGCCTAGAGCATTTGAGCTTTGCTATTCAAGATGAAAAAGGAACATTGATTCCTGACGATGTAAATGGTCCTTCGATGAAAGAAACATGTGAAAAGTTGGCACAGAATTACCCCTCGCTTGAAGTTATGTGTGTTATGCCAGTTGTAGCAAGATCTAATGCCTTTGCACCATTTTTCCAACAAATTAAAAAATTCTCGAAAATGCATACATTTATGATAAAAATGATGAATGCTCGTCTTTCGACGGGAAATATCAACGCTGTTATTGATTCGAATGTCCGAAATTTTGGATTAAAAGCGATAAATACAGATTCGAAATATCCTGGAGTAGATGATATCGTTGATTGTTATTTGTCAAAAGAAGAGTTAAAGGCCTTGATGAGACTTCGTAAGTATGATCAGGAAGTCTTGGAAGAAATATATTTATTTATAAAAGAATGCCCTGAAAAAGCATTATCTATACTTGGTAATTCTGTAGATGTTTTATCCCAAAACAAAGAATTGCTTACGAAAGTGTTGCCACGAGATTCGTATTCTGTGAATGGATTGGTTACTTGTTTGCATAACAATGGAAAGCTGATTGAGAATATTGATTTTGCTTTAAGCCGATTTCAGAATTTAACTGCTCAAGATTTCAAAAAAATGAGAGTATCGTCTTTTTGGCAAAATATGTTAATTGATAAATTTGCAAAATATATTCATAAAACAGACAAGCTGCAGTCTGATGTTGATGCACATTTTGAATCCATAATTTTGCAATTAAATAATTTGGTTTGTAAAAGAATTACATTGCAAAATTGTAAGAATTTGATTGTGCAGGTTGTATTATCTCAAGCTCAAAATGAAATTGGAGCAGAAATGCTGCAAAATGTACAAAATAATTGGTTATGTGATGGCTTTAGTAAATTGATGCAAGAATATTGCACATTAATCTTCAAGCGTGCCGTTCTGCTTAATGATAACGATATGAAAGGAAGTATTCTTGAGCAATATGCAGAATATATTTCAAAATCGCAGTTGATTGCGCAAATGTATGATGAGAATGCTTCCTCAGAAGATCGTAGTCTTGCACAAACCTGTCTGAATATTTTAAATTCCTATAATGTGCAACTTGCTGCACAGGCATTTGATGTAAACGGCATTTTATAAAAAACAAAATTATGATGATGTGCTTGGCAGTGTTTCTTTATTTTTTGCAGTAATTATTCCTTTGTTTGATGTTGGAATATCTGCAAAAGTAAGAGAAAGATGTGAAGTGCGTGCGCGTCGTTTGTATGGCGTTGGCAGGCCTGTTGGTTCCAGAGTGAATGAGCCACTTTTTATTAATTCTTCCAAGGTAGATGGAATAGTGAGTGTAAGATAAAAAACATTCAGAGAACCTAGATTTTGTATGTTATTAAATGAAAAAGTGAGAGTCTGCTTTGTTTTATTCCATGTACCATCTGAAATAAGCATATCTTCAAACGGTAAAAAGGGTTTGTCGGGATTTTTTTTGTATAATGAACCGGTGATTGAATCTAATCGAGGCCCTTGCCAGTGAAATGTTAATGTTGACAAGTTTTCAGGTTTTTCAGGGCGTTTTTTGAAGGTTAGGCTGCCAGCTAATATCCATTTCTTGCAGCCAAATTGTTCGATTTTTAATTCATCAAGTTCGATGTTTTCCCATTTTGGCTCAAGCGAGATGCTGTATAGTTCTGGACCAGAAAGAGCATTGTTAACCATGCTAAAGAGCGTGATCAATGACCATGATGAAAGAATGAAATAATTTTTAAGCTTCATCTCTGCCTCGAGTGTGCTAAGTATTTCTTCTGTTTACAAGTTAACAAAATTATTCAAAAAACGTTAATTTTTTTTATTTAATTTTATTATGCTCTTTGTCCAAATGATAAAGAATAATGACCAAATCCTTTTTCTCCACGTACATTTATTGGAAAGGTTAATACAATACTGTCAACTTCAAGGCTTTTTGGCAACGGAGGGAATAGTCCAACTCTTTTCATTATTGATTCAATTGCATTGCTAATGTCTTTTTCTTCAAATGGTGGCGAAAAGTTTACATGTAGTAGTTTGCCATCTTTATCAAGATTTAATGAAACAATAGATTGTGCATTAAAATTTTTCTCTGCATAGATTAAGTTTTTTTGCAGGTGGGCAGCTTGTTGTATGCAATTTGCAACTTTTGATGAGTAGACTTGAAATGCTAGGTTCTTGCCGTCTGCATGTGGAGCATAGATTGCTTGTGCGCTCTGTTTCTGTTCTGCTTTGAATTCTTCTCTTCGTACGTGTTGAATGTAACTTTTAGTAATATCTGAAAGAGTTGGTTTATTTTGAGTTTCAGTTTCGGGTGCCTTTTGTTGTGCAATTGGTTTTGTGAATGTTTCATATGCTGTGCGTGTATGTGCAGATGATCGTAATTGAGGACGAGAATTGACATGCATTTTTGGTTCATTGATTGCAGGAATTTCTGGCATTGTTTTTATTTTTTCAGCTTCATTTTTTGCAGATGTTTCTTCAACTTCAGAAATATTGGAGCTGTTTTCAGGGAGTGGAACGGGTTGGGGAGGATCTTCTTGTTGAGGCTCGTCATTTGTAATATTTTCAGCTAAAGGAGGTTCAGTTACAAATGAAGCATATGGATTGCCCGCATATTGTCCGCAGGAAATCGGGTCAAATTGATAGGAATTATTTTGGGGTTTTTGCTGGTATTGCTCGGGAATATTTTCAGGCCACGTTATTTTAAATTCTGCTTGGCGATGCATGAGAATTAATATTAAAAAAAGTGTTGCGCAATTGAAAAATAAAGAAAAAAATATTGCAATATATTTTATTCGTCGAGTTAACGAATCATTTCGATTAACTGCTACAGAAACTTGCTTCATTTTTTCCTCACTTTTTTATATCTGTTTTTATTCTAGTTGTTCCTTTCGTATTGAAGCAATACCTTTGTTTTTTGAGATTGACCATTCAGGATGAATTTGATGAGTGCCGCCATGTTGTTGAAACAAAAATCGCAAAATTTCTTTAAGCCAAGCTGCAGATGGGCGAACAGGAATATGTTGCATACAAAGCCAACTAAAAAGAACGCGTTTTTGCAAGTATGAATTCAGTATTTTAAGCTCTTTGATTTTCAAAAAGAGTGTATTGTTTTCTATAAATGATATCTGTTCGATTGTTTTTTTTGTAATGTCAGTAAGGAAATCATCAGTTTCTTGTAGTGATTCTATTGTCCGTAGTGTATTTTTCGTAAATCGTGTATCGATTGATTCAAGAACAGGGATTACTTGATGCCGAATGCGGTTTCTTAAAAAATCTGAAGATTCATTGCTTGGATCAATTAAATACGGAATATCATGTGTTTGTAAATATTCAATGATATTTTCTTTGCTAATATCTAGCAGGGGATGAATATAGGATCCTTGCTGTGGACGCATGCTGCACAAACCTGAAATAGTTGTGCCGCGTATTAAACGAATAAAAAATGTTTCAACTTGGTCATCTTCGTGATGAGCCAGTGCAATTAGATTGGCATTTTCTTGCTGCTTTACCATTTCAAAAAAACTACGACGCATTATGCGGCCATATTCTTCTTGAGAGCCATGATATGTTTTTTTAAATCCAAGCTCTAATGCCGTAGCAGAAATGAATGCTATGCCATGACTTTTTGCTTGTTCGGCACAGAATGTAACATCGTCAGCAGAATTCTTTCGCCATTGATGATCAAGGTGTGCTGCAATTACTTTTAGATTTTTGATTTTTTGTTGGCGTGCTAAATAGTTGAGCAAAAACATTGAATCTGGACCACCAGATAGTCCAATAATTATTGAACTGTCTGGTGGCAAAAGATTGTATTTTTGGCAAAATGCATCAACATTTTGTATCAAACTATTTTTTTTATGCGTCATACTGTTCGCGATGTACAGTTCTGCTGACATGAACGGTATTTTTTGTATGTATTCTTGATGGTCGAAGTGATGCACTTCGTTCATAACGTTTTAGGTTGTTTAGATCTCGGTGTTTTTTCCGTCCTGCTTTTTCACGTGTTGTGCCTTCTGAGTGGTCCCATTTGCAAGCGTCAAGCATTCTTGTGCCAGCAAAACTATTTAATGAACATGCAAATGTAAAACATAAACCAAATAATATTACTTTGTTCATGTATTCCTCTTAATTCTTAATTAAATATCAAGATTGCGTGCAAATTTGCCGTATTCTTCAATAAATTCTTTTCTTCCCGCAATGTCTTCGCCCATCAGTGTGGTAAACCAAGAATCAGCTTCAAGTGCATCTTCAATACTTACGCGAAGCATGCTGCGCGTTTCGTTGTTCATTGCAGTTTCCCACAATTGGTCAGCATTCATTTCACCAAGACCTTTGTAGCGTTGAATATGCATGTATGGTTTGCTGATTTCTGAAAGCATGCGAATAAGTGTTAAGATGCCCCTTCCGTTGAGTCCTTTTTCTTTTCCAGTAATTTGTAAGAACCATGGGTTGTTGAAGAGTGCAAGCTTTTTCATTTTTTCAATAAGGACATATGTTTCTTCGGCGATGAAGAAGGAATATGGTAATCGCCATACGCTTCCAGATGCACCTGTAAATATGAAGAATCCTTTTTCGTGTTCTTCGATGCCTTCATCGGTAACATGTTTTTTGTATGTTACCGTATGATCCTTAAAGGTTTCCTTGAGCTTTTCAAGAAGAGTTTCTGTTCCATCAGTTTCTTGCCAATTGAGATCATCAATTATTTGAAGCATAGATTGACAATGTTCATATGTCATTGGTATGCGGGCACTGTAGTTTGATAATTCTTCATCATATTTAAACAAATCATTCAGATAGTTTTGCCATTCTACGGTGTCAATTGATTGATTGTCTAATAAAAGTGTTGTTTGCTCGCTTGCCCAATCAAAAATAAAGCGCTTAAAGGATTTTTCATCTTTTAAGAATTGTTCTTTTTTGCCGATTTTAATTTTGTATAGTGGTGGTTGTGCGATATATAAATAACCTTTTTCAATAAGGGGCTTCATATAACGGAAGAAGAATGTTAAAAGTAATGTGCGAATATGTGATCCATCGACATCAGCGTCTGTCATCAGAATGATTTTATGATATCGTGCTTTTTCAACATTGAAATCTTCACCGATTCCGCAGCCAACTGCAGCAATTAATGCTTTAATTTCTTCGTTTGCAAGGATTCTGTCGATACGTGCTTTTTCAACATTTAATATTTTTCCACGCAATGGCAAGATAGCTTGATTGTTTCGATCGCGGCCTTGTTTTGCGGATCCACCTGCAGAGTCACCCTCTACGATGAATAATTCAGTGTCGGCTGGATTTTCATTTGAGCAATCGGCCAATTTTCCTGGCAAGACAGCAGATTCTAAAGCGGTTTTTCTACGTGTTAAGTCACGAGCTCGTCGTGCGGCTTCACGGGCTTGCTTGGCAACTTCGGCTTTTTGCAAGATTTTACGTGCAATTGCCGGATTTTCTTCAAAATATCGATCAAGCGCAGCGAATGTCCATGAATCAACTTGGCCTTTTACTTCACTATTGCCAAGTTTTGCTTTTGTTTGGCCTTCAAATTGTGGTTCAGGAATTTTGAGATTAATTACGGCAACAAGACCTTCGCGAAGATCTTCACTGGAAAAACTGTCGCCTTCTTTTAGAATGTTCAGATCTTTTGATTTTTTGTTGCATACTTTTGTAAGTGCAGCTTTAAAGCCTGAAACGTGCGTCCCGCCTTCAATTGTATTGATATTATTTACGAATGAAAAAAGCTGCTCTCCATATCCATCATTATATTGCATGGCAATATCAAGAAGATTTGTGCCATCATCATGTTCAAAATAAATAATTTTTTGAAATAATGGATTTTTTTTCGCATTAATGTGTTCAATAAATGAAACAATACCACCTTCAAAGAAGAATTCGTGATTTTTTGTTGTTGCTTCATCAAAAATGTTGATGTGCAACCCCTTATTTAAGAATGCAAGTTCACGAAGTCGAGCAGATAATGTTTCAAAGTTAAATTCAGTTGTTTCTTTAAATGTTTCAGGATTTGGTAAGAATTTTACAAGGGTGCCGCGCTTGTCCGTTGTGCCAACAATTTCTAATGGTCCTTGAGGGACGCCGCGTTTGTATGACTGTTTATAAATGTTGCCATTTTTATAAATTGTAAGGTCTAAGGTTGTTGATAAGGCATTAACAACTGATGCGCCAACGCCATGTAATCCACCAGAAAATTTGTAAGAATCTTTATCAAATTTGCCACCTGCATGCAGGCGTGTAAATACAACTTCCGCAGCGGAAACGCCTTCGGTTGGATGCATGTCAGTTGGGATACCACGTCCGTTATCTTCAACAGAACAGTATCCATCATGATGCAAAGTAACATTGATGGTATTGCAGTGACCTCCTAATGCTTCATCGACAGCGTTGTCAACGATTTCATACACCAGATGATGTAATCCCTGTGGACCGGTAGATCCGATGTACATAGCGGGCCGCTTACGAACAGCTTCAAGCCCCTCAATAACACGAATAGATTCAGCTTTGTACTCTTTGCCTTTTGGCGAGGAATTATTTGGCATAGAAATCTCCCAATTACCGGAAATCCTGTTTGGATATCTGGACAGTTTATGATGGTATTATTTTTGTGTGTAAAACTATACAAAAAGAGTATATCATAAACAAGAGATTGAGCCTAGATGGCAAGATTATGCTCAAATGTTCGCAAAGAATTGGTATAAGTAAAAATGAAAATGGGAATATTTTAGTGACTAAAACGAGCAATACTCAAATACCTTTTTCAGAAAAAGAAGTTACCTTTTTCATGAAAAAAGCATTGTATTATGCGCGATTAGCTTTTAAAAAAGGTGAAGTTCCTGTCGGGGCTATTGTTGTTAGCCCTGAAGGGAAAATAATTGGCCGTGGTTCTAATTGTGTGATGAAAATTCATAGCCAGTCGGGACATGCTGAAGTTATTGCAATTCAAAAGGCCGGAAAGACTTCAGGGGACTGGAGATTGCTCGGATGCTGGGTATTTGTCACTTTGGAGCCCTGTCATATGTGCATGAGTTTAATTCAGCTTAGTAGATGCGCTGGAGTAGTGTATGGTGCAGATTCACCGCTCTTTGGTTTTCATCTTGACAAAGAGGGGGCTTTTCAGTTATACAATGAAAACGTTGTCAAAGTAATTGCTGGACCATGCGCTGAAGAATCTGTATCCTTGTTAAAGAAATTTTTCAAAGGACGGCGCGAAAGTGTAGTAAGAAGTACATAAAAAAGAGATGTGAGTGTGATGAGAAACGAAGGAGTAGTTCGCGATATTGCCAAGATAAAGCTTGAATTGCTTGAGCGTAAACGCGAATATGAAGAAGAATTGGCAAAACAGTATAAAGAAAAATTTGGTATTGATGAAGTTCAGGATCCTGGAGATCAGGCTTTGACGTCATCTTTGGAATTGCTCAGTAATTCTTTGCAAGATACGAATGTGCATGAATATAATCGCATAATTAATGCACTTGAAATGATTGAAGATGGAACATATGGTATCTGTATTGACTGTCATGAGCGGATTTCACCTAAAAGATTGAAATCTTACCCTGATGCGAGTCGCTGTATTGCTTGCCAAGAGATACATGAAGAGCGAGAGCGCATTGAGGGCGTATCTAACTAATGCCGATGTAGCTCAGTGGTAGAGCAATTGATTCGTAATCAATAGGTCGCCGGTTCAAATCCGGCCATCGGCTCCAGTTTTTGACTTTTTTTTCATTTTATATAGCATATTAATAATATGTGTGCTTAAGTCTATGCTCGTATGAAGAGTTCTAAGGGATAAATATTTATGGTAGAAAAAACTAAAGCTCCAAAATCTAGTTCTTCAAATTTGCTTGCTCGCGGTACTGGCCGACGCAAGAGTGCTGTAGCTCGTATTTGGTTACGCCGTGGAACAGGGGCTCTTATTGTAAATGGTAAGAAATATGTTGAATATTTCGACACCGATATTAATCGTCAAGAAGCTGCAACATTATTTAAGGTTGCTCCAGTTGCTTCTAATTATGATATTGAAGCGAATGTTCAGGGTGGCGGGTTAGCTGCTCAAGCAGGTGCTATTAAAGTTGGCATGGCTCGTGCATTGGTTAGCATTGATGAAGCTATTCGTCCACTTTTACGTGAACATGGGTTACTTACTCTTGACTCGCGTCGTAAAGAACGTAAAAAATATGGACAAAAAGCAGCTCGTCGTGGCTTCCAATTTGTAAAACGTTAATTCATTTTTTGATTATAAATGCCCTGGGTTAAAATCCAGGGCTTGGTTTTATATAATGTGCAGTGTAGTTGGTTATATCGGAAAAAATCATTGTCGATCTTTTGTTTTTGAGGGTCTTCATAGGCTTGAATATCGAGGCTATGATTCTGCAGGATTTGCATGTCTTCAGGCAGATGATGGACGTATGGTGTATGCTCGCGCCGAGGGTAGATTAGAAAATCTGGTAAAAC
>Ga0180433_10010891_pt1 | contig 10868 bp, 17 predicted proteins | sample SS_ome_8_FD_132980 | JGI IMG/M metagenome (GOLD analysis project Ga0180433, IMG submission 132980) | Hypersaline lake sediment archaeal communities from the Salton Sea, California, USA - SS_1_D_1 metaG | ecosystem: Environmental > Aquatic > Non-marine Saline and Alkaline > Hypersaline >...
AACACTTGTAAGTGGCTAAAAAGCATTTTTCCTATTACTACTTATGTAGTAGAAGACATAAAAGCTCGAACATGGAAGAATGCTAGAAAGTGGAATAAGTCTTTTTCTCCTTTAGAAGTAGGAAAACAGTGGTTTTATACTCAAATGAGACAATTAGGAGAACTACATCTCAAACAGGGATATGAAACTAAAGAGCTAAGAGAAGAGCATGGTCTCAAGAAAAATGGAGCTAAATTAGCAGATAAGTTTGAGTGTCATAATGTAGATAGTTGGGTATTAGCTAATTGGTACACTGGAGGACACTTAAAACCTGATAATACCAGAATACTAAAAATAGTGCCTCTTAGATTTCATAGAAGACAATTACATGCTCTACAATGCTCTAAAGGTGGAATTAGAAGAAATTATGGCAGTACTAGAAGTTTAGGATTTAAGAGAGGTTCGTTGGTTAAGCATAAGAAATATGGATTAAGTTATGTAGGAGGAAGTAGTAGAGGAATGTTAAGTTTACATTCTGTATTAAGTGGTGTTCGTTTGGCTCAGAATGTAAAAGTAGAGGATTGTACATTTAGGAGTTATTCTAGTGTTCGTTTTTCCTCTACTAGGGTTAAAACCCTGTAGTTTCCAAAACGAAAGATAAGGATGAAGCATGAATTGGTTTCAGAAAATATCTTGGCGTGGCAAGCACCAAAAGGACAAGAAGAATATTTATTTATGGCATATTAGTCCTGATCGTCACAATGTATTAAAACCAAGATCCAGGATGGGTAAAGAGGATTATTCTTATACTGGTTTATATTTTACGCCTTCGTTCAAATCTTTATTACAAGATTGGATGTCTTATATTTCTGGCAAAAAAGTGAAGCGTGAGGATCGTCACAGTAACGACCCAAATTATGCCTATGAAACTTTATTTATTCACAAAGTTTCTGTTCCTGAATGGGTTTTAAAAGAATCTTATAAAAGACAGAAACAGACATTTAATATAGAAGATGCTCGTGGGGAAGCTAGTTTTGGTTTTTGGGGTTGGGGACAGCAGGTTTTTATTCCAGAAGACTTATTGAATCATGTTTCTATTATAGATATAAAGAATTATAGTTACGACGAGTTACAAGATAAGTACGTTGATCAACAAAGGCATCGTGATTCTGTAGTAAGGAATTTCAATGATCCCAATTGGTTTATTAGTAGTAAACCTACTCGTGAAGAAATAATTCAGTTTAAAAAGGACGAAGCTAAGCGTCGGTCTCAGATTACGGTTCAGGATGAAGAGAGAAAAAGGAAGGAATCACAAGAACCAAATATTAAATAATTGATACCAGCAAATACAAGTCCAGGATCTTGTTATTGGAAAATACAGGAGAATATATACATGCTCATCATCACTAGTGGCAGACTGTCTAATTCGCGTAGAGTTCGAAGGCAAGTTACGTATCAGCCCGAATCAAGAGATTGTGCAGATAATTCTTCTAGGCCAATGTCTGATATTTTACAGGATCACAGAAAACGGGATCAAAAAAGACAGCGAAATCTTGAGCGAGATTTTCAAAATCGTCTTCGTAGCACTGCTAGCGTTTGGAGTTTTGAATATTGCCTTGGTTCTTCATGATTTTGAGAGTATAATAGAACTCCTCTAAATAACAAGGAGTTCTACATGAGGCCGAAATTAGGAATAGTTGGATCTGGTTTTATTGGTGGTGCAATTGCTCGCGGATTTTCTTTAACAGCAGATATACGCATATTTGATAAGAATCCTCAAAAATCCATACATACCTTTGATCAGGTTTGCCAACAAGATTATGTTTTTTTATGTTTACCGACCCCGATGGAGCATGTAGACGGAGGTAAAGCTGATTTATCTATCATTTGGTCAGTATGTAAGCAAATTACTGAAACAGGTCATGATCCATTAGTTATAATCAAATCTACAGTTCCTATTGGGACTACTGATAAATTAAAAGAAGAGTTTGGGATTCGTATTATTCACAATCCTGAATTTTTAACTGCTCGTAATGCAGATATTGATTTTTTGACTCCAGCCAGAACAATTCTTGGAGGAGACAAAGAATTAACCAGTCAAGTCGCAAAAATATTTGCTGACAGATTCCCTGGAAACAATATTCTTGAAATGACATCTAAAGAGTCAGAGGCTGTTAAATATGTCGCAAATTGTTTTTTCGCGGTAAAAATAATGTACTTTAATGAAGTGTTTTTAGGTCTTAAAGATTCAGGCATAGACTGGGAAACTGTTATGAATGGGGTATTGACTGATGGAAGAATAGGAGTAAGCCATTGTGATGTTCCAGGTCATGATGGTAAGCTCGGTTATGGGGGACTATGCGTTCTTCCTGAAGCTAGAGTTCGTGTAAAGAAAACATCTGATGACATTAGCAACTCTATGGTAATGACTATAGAAGAATTATGCAAAAAATCATTTAAGGGTGATAGCAGTTGGGAAATAGAATCTGTTGATGCTAATATAGAAAATATAGATTACAAGGAAATATTAAAATATACTTTTCGTGAAGTTGACGAGGAGTTGTATGAATTTCATACAGAAAATGGAGTTTTTACCTGTACGGGTGAGCATTTAATGCCCGTAGAAAGAGATGGAGAAAAAATAATAATTGCTGCAAAAGATATAAAGGAATCTGATTTATTGTTCTCCAAGTAATATAGGAACTTGTTTTCCTATTTTATTTGGAGGGAATATGATATTAGATTATTTAGATCATAAGAGAAATACAAATACGATAATTTTATTCAAATGCGATAAATGTGGAATAGAATATCAGAGAATTACCAAGAGCTACACAAACATGAAAAAGAATCCATTATATGACATGGACTACTGTGTCAAATGTTGGCGCAAAGCTATAAACAGCAGTCCTGATTATAAAAAGAATATGTCTAAAGCTATACGGAAAATGTTTAATGAACGACCAGAGATTCGACAGAAAATTAGTGAAGAATTAAAAAAGAATAGAGCAAACATTGGAGACAAAAATGGAATGAAGCAACTCAAGGCAAGGCAAAAAGTTTCTGCATTTAGAAAAAAGATGTTCCAAGATCCAAAAGTTCGACAACATTATTCTGATAAGACCAGAGAAGCTTGGGCACGAGGTGACTTTGAAGGAGTTCATGTAGGTCAATGTTCTTGGCATAATTATGAACATTCCAATGGAGAGACATACAAAGTTCAGGGGAAATGGGAATTAGAATTTATAAAGTGGTTAGATGAGTCAAATCTTCATTTTAAATGCCATAGAGGTAGAATTCCATATACTTTGAATGGGCAATCTAAGAATTATTATCCAGATTTTTGGATAGATGAATGGAATTGCTACGTGGATGTGAAGTGTAAATATTTCTATAACGAAGAAAAATTTCAAGCCATCAGAGACAGTAACCCTGATGTCGATGTAAAAATATTGTTTAAACCTGACCTTGTTAAATTAGGAGTCAAAATATGAAGACATTAGCAATAAACAAAATTACTAAACGGCAGTACAAAGGACAAGTATATAATTTAGAACTAGAAGGAGATGGCTCTTCTGAAGATGATCTATTTTGGATTGAACAAACTACGGGAATTGTTACTCATAATTGTTTTCCTAAAGACATTTGTTCTTTAATTTATCAATTAGAGCAGTACGGGTTCGATCCTATTATGTTAAAAGCATGTTGGGAGCAGAATAAGAATGTACGACCAGAAATGGATTGGGGAGAGTTAGAGAGTGCTGTTAGTCAACCTCAAGAACCAGAGTAGTAATTTCTGTACTATTTGAGAATTTTCCAAGGTTTAGTACTTAAGAATAATATATAGTACAGTGTAAATGGAGGAAATTTAATGAATTGGTTAATTTCTCATATGATCAAAGAAGCACGCGGAAGACGATTTAATCCTCAAGATAAAGTTAGATATTTCACAGAAGGGCGAAAAGGTAAAGGTCGTAATATTGTTTTGACTCCATCGTTTTCTAGGGGTACTGTTGTGGATTTTGATACCGAAAAACGTCGTTATCGAGTAAAAAACAACAAAGACGAAGTTATGGATGTTCACCCAAGAAATATTATGCCTGATAGCATAACTCCTGTTAATATACAAAAGGATATTATGCAAGAATCTATTGTTCCAGAACCAGCACCTATGTCAATGCCTGATAGTATGACACCAGAACTGTCTCTTAGTTGATAAAGTGGAGATTAAATGGTGTTAATTTGTGAAGAGATTGCTCACAGATCTGGTTTTGCGGTATCTGTGGGCAACTGGATTACTCCTAATGGTGAATTAATTTTAGGATCTAATTACGAAGATCATCACTGGGAAACAATAACAAGACATTTTGATTATCAAATTGAAACTGACAATCAATTATCTTGGATGAATCAAAAAGTTCAAGAAGGGTATATTAGATTAGTTTTTAGGAGTGATGTATTTTTTCAAGTTGGGTGTATTAAAAAAGAAGAAATTTGGAATAATAATCCCAATATGAAAGTAATGAGAGATATATTAAATAGAATACAGGACATAGAAATTCATATATTTAGTAGAAATATGTATATTATTGGGTACTCGAAAGATATATTAACACAAAATTTGGACAGATTACAAATTAAGGAATCTTCATGAAGGCTCAACAAAAACGAGAAATAGAAGCCTTGTCTTCAATTTTAGATTGTATTACCAAGCAGCCGATCATGCATAAGGCAGACATACGAGAAGCAGAGCAACGTCTCGATAAAATATTAGCCAGTTTGGATCAATCTAAAAAACTCTTTAAGAGATTAACATGAGTTGGTTTAGAAAAGCACTTTCCGTTTGTCTTCCAGAATCTGGCTCATATTACACTGTAATTGACCCAGCTGAATTCTATGAATGGAAATTTACTCAACACGCTCCTAAGGGAGCATTATTTAGCAGGCATTTGCCTCCGAGTGATATTTTTACTGAAGGTAAAATAATTGCCTCGGCTTCTTTGTCGGATCAGTATTTTAAACAAGTAGATAAGGGTTTTAGATTACAATCTAGTATTCCGGTAGATTTGGTACTCACTGCAGGGGTAATACAAACCCCACAGGAATTACTAGATAAATATAATAATACGCTTAAGACTTTCAATTCAGGGGTGAACAGCTTCAAAGAAGATGCTCTTATACGCCTGTATTTAATATCAAAATCAGATGTTCCTAATCTTCATCTGGTGGCAGATCATACGGATACAAATTTAACTTTACATAATTATGGACCTATTAAAGATGTTTTGAAAAAGATTGGAGATACTGAGTCTTTATTTCAAAAATCCATAGTCGAGAGAAAAGGTAGAGCTTTTGAGCTAGAAGAATGGAAAAGATTCCAAAATGCTATGGATTTTGTAAATAATTCTCATTTACATGTAGATGCATCTAAAATGGAAAGACTATTAATGTCTGCTAAAATAGAACCTGTGGGAAAAATTAAAACATCTTGGCATGATTATTATCTGGAATCATCAGAAAGCGCTCAGGTTCTTTACAGTCAAATTGAAAAATTTAGTCAAAATAAATGGGTTCGAGCGAGTAAATCAAGAGGAAAGTAGCATTAAAAAGTAGTAAGACACGATGGTGTTTAATGCAAAATCGCTTTGAAGAATGGTGGTCAAAATATAGATCCAAGCCTCGCGGTGAAAGAATCCGCAACTTCAATTCTTTGTCTAAATCAGAACAAACAAGGCTTCAGCAGTCATTTCTTAAAGATGGATGGTGTCATCTTTTTTGTCAAAACTACATTGATAGTGTTTTAGATCAAATTAACAAGACTTATAAGCTTGATTTGATTGATATGAGAATAAAGGCGTTAAAATATAATAGAGTCTTTCTTGTTGAGCGCGATATTTGGGATAGTATCAAAAAAATCATATCTGAGTACGATCCTTTGTATGATTCAGAAATTATATTTGGGGGATTGTCTATACGCTCATGGGGAAGAAAAAACAATTTTTACCGAATAATGGCAAAAGGAGAATAGATGGCCAGAAAAAAGTCTGCTTCCAAGTCTGTTAGTAGAATAACTGTATCAGCTGCGAATGAAGAACAAAAAGAAATGATTCGAGTCATATCCGAAAATGATATTACATTTGTAAAAGGCTTTCCAGGATCAGGCAAGACGCATGTAGCTGTAGGATATGGGTTACAATGTTTATTCCGCAAAAAATATAATCAACTTGTCTTTACTCGTCCTGTAGTAGAAGCAGGAGGAGAAAAATTAGGATTTTTGCCGGGTAATATGTACGAAAAGATAGACCCATATATGATTCCTATTTTTGAAGCTCTTTCTAAATTCCTCCCATCTGATATGCTTCATGAAATTATGCCTAAAAGTAACGGCAATGGCAATGGACATAGCCATGATTCTCCTATCAGGGTATTACCGTTGGCATATATGAGGGGTTTAACTTTTCGCAACTCGTTTATAATTTGCGAAGAATGTCAAAATACCATACCTGAGCAAATTAGGATGATACTTACTAGATTAGGAGAGGGATCTAAGATGGTTCTTTGTGGAGATATTCATCAAACGGATATACACACTACTAACGGGCTGTCTGATGCATTTCAGCTACTGGAAGGTATACCTGGAATTGGTTTTGTATCTTTGTCTAAATCGGCTATCATGAGACATCCTATTATCCAAAAAATAGAGGATAGATATTTAGATAGAGTAGAACAAAAGAATGCAAAAAATGTATAATTAAACATGTCAGCTAAAATCAAGATAGAAGGATTAGCAGATCTAGATTTAACAACTATCCGTTGTGTATGCGGTCACTGTGGTAATAGTGATACTGGCAAGGCTCTTATAGAATTTAATTTCCAGGAACAAAGAGTAATATATGTTTGTGGGAAATGCAAGGGTAATAATATTATGGAGTTTGGTAAAGAAAAGCCTCCCCCTTACCCTAAAACCCGAGTAGGTATTTATTAATGTATGTAGTTCGAAATCTAACTAAGCATACTATTATCCTAAGTGATATTCGTGCAGAAATAGGACCAGGGAAAATGCTTGACCTGGAAAAAGTAGCTCATCGTGAGGCTATAGAAAGAAGTGCTGATTTAAGAGCTGCTAAAAAATCTTCTAGATTGCGTTTAATAGGAAATGATGTTGCCAGTAAACCAAAACTCAAGCCAGCAGAAACATCTGTTATCAACCAGATAACAGAACGAATCATTGAAAAGCCTTCTGAAAATAATCTGGATGAAGAGAAATTAGAAGCTATTATGCGGAAGATTTTATCAGAACAAATACAACCATCTGCCGCAGTAAATACTGATCAAATCCTTGATGCGGTTATTGCTTTAAAAAAACAATTAGCTACTACTGATAAGTCATCACCTGATATGCCTAATATAGATCCAACACAATTCGCTGATCTTCAATCTAAAGCTGTCGAAAAGCTTTCAGAAACAATAGAAACTGGAGTCAAAAAAACTCCTAAAAAAGTCAAATTAAAAAATACTAAATCAAGTGATCTGGCAAACGAGCTGGATTAGATAGAGGAGAATAATATAATGTGTGCTTGTTCTTTAGATGTTGGTACAATGTTTTTAGTAAAAGGAGAATTAGATCCTGCTAGCGATGAGCCAGAATTTACTGTAGAACGTAATTGTTTTTTACAATCCGCTTCCACCGATGACACAGAAGCTACTTTAAAAGAAAATAATTGGTCATATGCAAAGCATGGTGATAATTTTTATATATTAGGCGAAGATTCAATAAAGCTGAAAAATTTACTTACTATTAGCGGAAAAGATGAAAATATAGTTGTTACTAAAATAGGCGAGTTACGACGACCTATGCAACATGGAATATTAAATACAGGAGAAGAAAAACTCAGTGTAGCTATTATTCAAAAGTTAATAGCCAATCTTGTAGGCTCTCCAAGACTTCCGAATGAAGTTATTTGTTTTTGTGCTCCTGGTGACCCTGTAGACAGAGATCTAACAGTTATATTTCACAGAACTATGCTGACTAATTTCCTTAAATCGTTAGGATATCAAGTAGAATGTATTCCTGAGGCATTGGCAATTATTTTCAGTCAACGCCCTGTAGCTGAAGACGCTGACGGAGAAGCTCCTTTTAGTGGTATCGCTTTTTCTTTTGGCTCAGGAATGTGTAATGTTTGTTTTGCTTTTAAGAAAATGCCTCTAATTAACTTTTCAGTTGCCCAATCAGGAGATTTTATAGATCGAGAATCTGCCAAAGTAGCAGGAGTTGACGTCGCTGCAATGACTAGGTATAAAGAAAATAATTTTGATCTTGATAAAGTTGATTATTCAGATATGCGTCAAGCTGCCTTGGATATTTTTTATCAAAATATGATTGAAAATGCTTTAAATAACTTTTCAGAGAAATTCAATCAATTGGATAACCAAATAGACGTACCATTAGAGATCGTTGTAGCTGGAGGTACAGCATCAGTTCCTGGATTTTTATCTAAGTTCAAATCAGTTCTTTCTGGGCTAGATTTGCCTTTTAAAATAAAAGACGTGCGATTGGCGGATGATCCATTTTATGCAGTATCGCACGGATGTCTAATCAAAGCCATGTCTATTGAAAATAAATCTAAAACTTCAAAATCCGAGAATGCAGCAAAAAATCCAGAGGAAAAAAGGACGCCGAAAACCAAATTAATATAGCTTAGAACTTTACGATACAAGCTAGTTAAGGAGGTGTGTCATCGGTTACAGCAGCATAAATGAAGTGGACCTAATTCTGGCTCAAGCCCTGACTAGCGGAAGACCACAAGAAACGACTACAAGTGGACGGACTCAAATCATTGGTATTGGTGGTATTGCTAATACTAGAGATACTAATCGAGTACCAGATGATACAGTCCAGCAATATATATCATATGCAGATAATCAGATTGATGGAATACTAACTCAACAGTATTACACTCCGTTTAAAAAATGTGCTAATGGTCAGTGGTCTTTAGATGAAGATATTAATGCTCCATCTGGGGTAGGTACAGATACTGGCACAGATTCAGCAGGTGAAACGACTAGTTCTGATCCATTGATTATTACGGTAGACGATGCGGTTAATTTAGTTCCTGGGGATGAAATAATTATTATTGATGATATATCAGGAACTGAAGAAGTAGCTATTGTTGATACTGTAACCAATCAATATACTTTTACGGTCACAAGTGCAATAGAAGGTATTTTTTTAGCAGATAACGACGTAAGAGTAGTTAGATCTCAATTCCCTCCTCCTTTAAATCAGATTTCAGCGCGATATGCAGCGTCGTATATTTATGATAAGTATTTTGCGGCTCAGGCAGATCCGAATACATCGGAATATGGAAAAGAAATGAGATCTATGGCATCAGGGCAGATTAATGATATATTAAATGGAAAAGTAATATTAAAGTGTGCTAAAAGGCGTGGGGATCTGTTCGGGAACGGATACCTTGACTCTGCGTACACTCATAGAGAGCCTTATGGTGGATATAGTACTACAGATAGAGATATGTCTAAACCTCAGTAAAGAAAGATTAAATAGTGAAAATAAAAGATAAAGATTTACGAGATTTAATTAAAAAAATTGATAATTTAGATGATTTTTTTAAATCTCAAGATCAGAGGTCTGTAAATGTCTCTCAAATGCCTATATTTACTAGTGGTCCATTTTTACATGAAGATACAGGATTATTATCTAAAGAGGAGAGCTTAAAAATAGAACAAGATAATCCTGAACTCTTTGCTTTTCGTAGAAGTTTAAATGATGAGATTAGAGGAATTTTGAAGTAATTTAAAATGTTAGAACTATTAGAAGCAATTAAAAAAATTATTGAAAAATTCATCATAAATAGTACATCTATTTCAGACACAATAGATGCTGGTGATACAATTATACCAGTAAGTAGTACAAGAAGATTTCAACTTGAAGATGAAATTGTAATTTATGATACCAATATACTTGCTCAGACAGGTGAGGGAGAGATAAGAACTATAGAATGCATAGATTGCAATGACAATACTTTAACATTAAATGAAGGTTTGGTTGATAGTTATGACCCTTCGACTGGATATGTTCAAAAAATTATTGGAGATAGATTTATACAAGGCGTATATATTGGATCTCCTGGAAAGATTTCACATTATCCAGCTATTTCTATTGCTGCAAAAAACAAAGATAATGAGTGGTTGACTTTGGAATCTACTAGTGAAGAATTTTTTGTAGATATAACCGTTCACGTAGATGCGGCAGATTTTGAAAAATCATATAGATTAATGCATACTTATGCAAAAAGAATAGAAGCAGCTTTGTTTCGGTCTTTGTATCCATTAGTAGAGCCATATAATGTTGCTATTTTAGCATCTGCTGTATCTGATAGTGACACTGTGATACAAGTAGTAGATGAGAGTACTTTGACTCCGGGACAACTAGCCATAGTCTTTTTAGAAAGTGAAGATTGGCTGCGCTTTAATAAAGTTAAAACAGTTTTGCAGCCCAATGTGTTTGAAATGACTTTTCCTGTAGGAAGACCATTTAGTGCTGGGGATAAATTAATTGCTCCCCGTAGACACATGTACAATGCTTTTCCTCGTGGTATTAAATATGGACTTATTAATACAGAATCTGGGGTATTTGAGGCTGCAGTTGTAAATTATAGCGCTTCTGAAGAAAGGCGTAGATTCTATCCATATATAGATCCCTTGGATTTTTAAACAAAAAGATGAATTGGTAATACTTAATTAGGAAAGTCAAGAACCCCAGGATTAAAATCCTGAGGCTTGAGCCTGACGGAACTCAACGTAAGTCTTGACTAGACTAAGAAGAAAGGAGAGTAAATTTTTCTTCTACGTTAAAAGAGCTATTAAGT
>Ga0180433_10010892_pt1 | contig 10868 bp, 10 predicted proteins | sample SS_ome_8_FD_132980 | JGI IMG/M metagenome (GOLD analysis project Ga0180433, IMG submission 132980) | Hypersaline lake sediment archaeal communities from the Salton Sea, California, USA - SS_1_D_1 metaG | ecosystem: Environmental > Aquatic > Non-marine Saline and Alkaline > Hypersaline >...
GACCAGAGGAAGAATACTGTATGAAAAAGGGTCAGTGAGCGATCTGTGGGATGCAATTGAATTGTTCGGTAAAGCATCAGTTCTTAAAATAAAACAGGGAGAGCCCTGGTACTGGATGGGACTGGCCTATAATAAAAAAGACAAGAATGAATTCACCAATGCCATAGACTGCCTGACCAGAGCCCTGGAATTAGAGCTCAATCCGGACTTAACTGAAAAATGCAGAGAGAAACTGCAGGAGATCAAACAGAGAAAAAAGAAGATGGATGAGTTCTGGGGAAGGGAGTAATCAAAAATCATACATTGGTAACTGATGTACAGGGCATATATAGATTTAAGAACACAGATTAGATATTTTTTTCAATCCATGTAAATCTGTCTCAATCTGTGGCTGAATCAGAATAAATTTCTGACAATCCAGGATATTCATGCCGGGCTGACTTTTTTTAAAAAATAATATTTTTCACTTGTTTTTTTGAACTTGATATATTATATTGTCAGATATATACATACATATGTTAGATAATAACTGACACACGTATGTAATGTTCAAACAGTTTATTTGTGGAGGAAAATACTATGCTGGAACCACTATTAGGTTCGACAAATGCAGAGCGTGTCCTTATATTCATATACTCAAGAGATGAAGGATATGTAAGAGAGATTGCCAGATTCTTTAATTCAGATCCGGATTCTATACAAAAACAGCTTAAAAGACTTGAATCCGGTGGAGTTTTAGTAAGCAAAACTGCAGGGAAGACCCGTTTATATTCCTTTAATCCACGCTATCCTTTTCTTAAAGAATTAATGATGCTGCTGGAAAAAGCACTGCAGTTTTATACTGATGAGGAACGAGAAAAGCTTTTAATGAACAGACGCAGACCAAGGAGAGGTGGAAAACCATATGAAATCGATTAACAAAATAACCAGTTTAGAACTGGCAGCATTCATTCAGGATCATCTGAAAGCAAAAGGCATCGATGTAATTTTATCAGGTGGAACTTGTGTTACTTTTTACAGTAACAATACCTATGTATCCATGGATCTTGACCTTATAGATATAAGTTTTACCAAAAAACGTGATATCAGAGAAGCAATGAGAGAAATCGGTTTTATCGAGGAAGGCCGATATTTCGTTCACCCAGAAACAAAATTCTTTGTAGAGTTTCCCCCAGGTCCCCTGGCCGTTGGTGAAGAACCTGTTAGAAAAATCAATGAAATTAAACAATCTACCGGTATACTCAGAATTATCTCTCCCACTGACTGTGTGAAGGACAGATTGGCAGGATATTATCACTGGAAAGATCTGCAATGTCTTGAACAAGCTGTGTTAGTAGCTACTCATACAAAAATAAATCTTAAGGAGGTTGAAACCTGGTCCAAAAAAGAAGGGATGGAGGATAAATTTGAGGATTTTATAGATAAACTTTCAAATAAAGAGTTATAGGGTCTTTGAGTCTTAGGGTCAACTGGAGACGTTACATTGACCGCAGACCGCAAATTGATACGCGGTCAGCGGTCGGCCGTCTGCTGTCAATTACGGCTTCTGCACGTTTAGGTTCTCAACATTACTAATATATTCAATCGATAGTATTAATAGTATTAAGAGATTTAAGATTTCGGATTCACGATATGTGATGTGAGAAGTAAAAAACACTCGCAAAGACATCAGTTGACTTTTTCGACAGTCCCTTGAGGCCTATAAGTATAAGGTGTTGAAAAGCAATCACCCAGCATTTATCATTCCCGCGAAAGCGGGAATTTAGGGGTGGAGGTTTCAGGGTAGATTCCCGACTGAAACATTCGGGAATGACCCCTCCCGGAATGAGGATCGGGATCGCAATCGATATCGATATCGAATATAGCCACGGATCTACCCCGTTGGATAAACGTGTTTCTAAACATTCATCTTGAGACTGTTTAAAATATCCTACGGGGTCAACCCGTGGATAAATCATAACAAGTTAGAAAATCAGGATTCATACTTTTTCAGATTTATTTTTAAATTTAATAAAATTACTTGCATAATCGAAACTTTATTATTATTTTAAAAAGGTTCGATTATAATCGAAGGAAATATTTATGATTATTAGAAAACATTATGTAAATAAGATTCTACCTTTTGTAGATAAACCTGTCATTAAAGTCATTACGGGAATGAGACGAGTCGGGAAAAGCACTTTTTTACAAATGCTGAAAGATCATCTACTGAAAAAAGGAGTCCCCGAAAAAAACATCCTGTGTATTAACAAAGAATCACTCGAGTATGATTTTATTCAGGATTATAAAGATTTAAATAAATTTGTAAAGACTGAATATACTTCAGTACAGGGCAAAAAGTACCTGTTCATAGATGAAGTTCAGGAAATTGACTCATGGGAAAAAACAGTTTCTTCCCTATTCGCAGAAGCTAAGACAGATATTTACATCACCGGATCCAATGCTCATCTCCTATCCTCGGACCTCGCCACCTTGCTTTCCGGTCGTTATATTTCTTTTCCCCTTTATCCACTATGTTTTAAGGAATTTTTACAATTCAGGAATACTACTCCTGAAAAAGCTGATGTAGAAAAAGAATTCTCCTTATTCCTGCAATATGGAGGACTGCCGGGAGTCCATTTACTTGATTTTAAAGAAGAAGTGATTTATCATTATCTTAATTCCATTTTCAATACCATATTATTAAAGGATGTAGTTACCCGCCATCGAATACGGAATGTTTCACAGCTTAAAAACATTACCCGATTTGTTTTTGATAACTGCGGACAGATTGTGTCTTCAAAGAAAATTTCTGATTATTTGAAATCGCAAAAAAGTACCATCACGGTGGATACAGTACAAAATTACCTGCATTATCTGCAGAGTGCTTTCTTGATTTCCAAGGCGGGGAGATATGATATTAAAGGAAAACGGCATCTTGAACTTTATGAAAAATATTACATGGGTGAGATCGGTTTACGTCACGGATTCATCGGATACAGGAAAGATGATATTTCAGGACTGCTTGAAAATATTGTTTACCTGGAGCTCCTTAAGAGAGGGTATACAGTGAGTATCGGTAAACTGGACGATAAAGAAATCGATTTTATTGCAGAAAAGGAAAAAACCCGATTATATATTCAGGTTGCCTACCTGCTGGCCAGCCCGGAAACCGAAATCAGGGAGTTTTCACCTCTTGAACGTATCAATGATAATTATACTAAAATTGTGCTTTCTATGGATAAAGACTGGGGTGAGGAGAGAAAGGGGATTTTAAGAAAAAATATAATCCAGTTTTTATTGGAGGAATGATTTTATTTAAGCAGTTGATATAATTTAAAAAAAGATTATTGACTTCTGATTTGAAAAATTAAAAAACAAACAGAAAATCGTTTATCAGATCAGAAATCTCAAATCGTTAATCCTTGTTCTGAGATCAGAAGGGTATCTGTTAATGATAAGAAGAAAAAGAAGTATTATACCACTCTGCAAAAATAACTTGCTTTTACACATAATATTTGTTATACTTATTATGTGTAAATATTATGAGGTTTACTATGAAGAAAAATATTACCATGTCCATTGATGAAGATGTATTAAAAAAAGCCAGAAAAATAGCTGTTGATAAAGATACCACCGTAACAGGATTGATCAGAAACTATCTAAATCATTTACTCGAGCAGGAACAACAAAGCAAAGAAGAAATCGTTTCCCAGCTGAATGAACTGCTGGAGCATTCCGATGCTGTTGTGGGAGAAAAGAAATGGACCAGGGAAGATCTTCATGAAAGATAGATATTTTATTGACACCAATATTCTGGTTTATGCAAATGACAAATCAGAAAAAGATAAATATAATAAGGCAAAAAAGCTTCTTTTAAACGGTATCATCAACGAAAATATTGCAGTATCTGCTCAGGTATTAAGTGAATTTTATGTCACAGTTACTCAAAAAATTAAAAAGACTTTACCTGCAGATATTGCCAAAAAAGAGATACAACTGTTTAAAGCTGTAGATATAATAGATATTGATTTTCATTTGATAATAAAAGCGATTAATATTTCACATAAACATAGCCTTTCCTACTGGGATTCACTGATTGTGGCAGCAGCACAAAAAGCTAAATGTAATATTTTATATACCGAAGATATGAATCCGGATCAAACAATTGACTCGGTTACCATTAAAAATCCTTTATAAAGAGATTTAAGAACACGGATTAACGATTTTTGATGTGAGAAGTAAAAAACACGAACAGTTAATCGTTTATCAGCTCAGCGCACTAAAAACAGATCAAAAATCTCACATCGTTAATCCTTGTTCTGAGATCAAAAAGGAATTGCCCTCTCCTTGATCAGAACGGACTTTAGTAAGATGTATACAAATGCATACATCCCCTGTATACTAATGTATACCATTCCTATTAATAAATCTCTCTTTAAAAATATAATTAAAGTCTCATAAGTGTTTGAAATAATTGAATATATAAAGTATATGGGAGATAATAATATTTCTATGGCATATCTTTTGTCTTTCTTTCTAATCAAAAATAACTATAGTAATACACAATAAGTAATTTTTTAAAATTCGTTATACAGGATCAAGTATTGCGTCATATAAAAGGAACCTTCATATGCGTATTCTTCTGATAAAACCACCCGTAAATCCGAATATTTATTCTCCGGACTGTGGAGAACCCCTGGAACTGGAATACCTGGCCGCATCAGTCAGCCAGCATCAGGTATCCATTCTGGATATGCGTATTGACAGAAACCTGCATAAGAAACTGGACACCTTTAAACCCCATCTTGTGGGGATAACAGCCTATACCTGCGATGCCAATATCTCCAGAGAAATATTGAAAGAGGTGAAGAAAAATGATCATCGTATCAATACCGTTATTGGCGGACACCATGCAACCTTTTTACCCGGGTATTTTGCCACACCCTATATTGATGCTGTATTCTTGGGCATAGCGGACAATTCTTTTCCAACCTATGTGAATGTATTGGATCAAGGAGATGATATTCGAAATGTCCCTAATATCGGTATTGTTGATGACGAAAACATTATATTCACTGACAAGACAGAAGAGAAAGTGAATCTGGATACCCTTCCTCTTCCGGACCGCCGGCTTGTCCGGCACTACCAATCGCATTATCTGGATCTGACCAAAAAAAGGACGGCCTATGTTCTCACCAGCCGGGGCTGCCCCTTTCGCTGTACCTTCTGTGCCTGCTGGAAAATGATGAACGGAAAATACCGGATCCGCCAGCCTGAATCCATCATAGAGGAAATTCTCAGCCTGCCTGAGGATGTCAAGCTGATCCGCTTTGCCGATGACAACACGCTTCAGAATATTCCCCGGGCTCAGCGCTTATGTGAATTGTTAAAGGAAAAGAACAACAAAAAAGAAATTACCATGTATGCCCGGACTGATCTTATTGTGAAACATCCTGATTTGATAGAAAACTTCCGGAATGCAGGGCTGAAACATATCACCGTGGGTATAGAGGAATTCCGGGATGAACGGCTGGATCAGCTGAATAAAAAAACCTCTGTGAATATCAATAATAAAGCCATTCGTATCCTGCACAACCTGGATATACGGATCGGGGCTCATTTCATCATTCACCCTGACTTTACCCGGAAAGATTTCAGACAGCTGTATGGATATGTCACCGATAATCATCTCTACCGCCCTGTGTATACCATATTAACCCCCCTGCCCGGCACCGATCTTTATGAAGAGACCAAAGAGCATTTAGTAAACAAAAATTTTGATTTTTATGATTTTGTTCATTGCGTCTACCCCACCACCCTGCCGAGAAATATCTTCTACCCCCTGCTGGTAAAGATATATAAAATGAGCTACGGATTCCCCAGATATATGCTCAGTTATATACAGGATGCCTGGCATTTTTTACACAGAAAAAAGAAGAAATTCTCTCATGTGGACCGGCTTTCCCTGCTCAGCCTGGCCATAGTGCGCCTGTTCTCCGCTCTCAAGCTCTATAGATTAAAGAGAGCACACAGAACCGAGCCGGTCAGATCAGCTGAGCTAAAATCTCACATCGTTAATCCCTGTTCTGAGATCAGAATTTAAGAGTATCAAAAACCTTGGTATCAAGAGATTTAAGAACAACGATTAACGATATGTGATGTGAGAAGTAAAAAACACGAACAGGAAATCGTTTATCAGATCAGCGCACCCAAAACAGATCAAAAATCTCACATCGTTAATCCTTGTTCTGAGATCAAAAAGGAATAACAGGGAAAGGAATAATTCAGATACAACACCCGGGGTCCTGAAAAACAGACACCCGGGGTTTTAAGGGATTTTCCGATCATGTCATTCCTGCGAAGGCTGGAATCCAGGAGAAATGGTTGAAGGGTGGATTCCCGACTGAAACATTCGGGGATGACACATCTCGGAATCGCTATCGCAATCGCAATCGATATTGAATATAGCCACGGAATTGAATATTTTTATAAAATCCGTGTACATCTGTGTCAATCCGTGGCTGAAACAAAATAAATTATTGCATAAACGCATATACGCATCATCCCTTATACTTTCTCGTTACCTATGCCCTCTGTGATTTCACCTCTGCAGCCAATAATTCAATAATTTCCGAACATCCGCCTTCACCCACATAAGCGGCATGATCATCCATACTCTCAAACTTTCGTCCCACTATTTGAGAACACTCGAATTCATAGTCACTGCATTTCAGAAACCGGTCGATCATATCCTGGGCCCGGGGATTTTTGAAATCAATTTTACCGGATCCTGCCTCACTGCCCTGGATTCCCGCTAACCATATTGCAGCTCCCAGTGCCCCGCAGGCACCTCCGCATAAACCGATCCCACCAGCCCATCCCGCTGTCATAACTCTTCGCAGATCGGATACCCCCATCTTTCTAGCTAAAACCGCTGTACAGCTTACGGATGAAGAAGGCACCTTAATCTGATTTCCGTTAAAAGCCCTGTTTATCTCACCAAAGGCTTCTGATGCATATTGTGCAGCCATATGAAAACAGCGTATGGTTCCACCTTTTATAAAATACTTAAATATCTGCCCTGGTTTCTGCCATTCCGTATCTGTCAGTTCAAGACAATTGATATCTTTGTACCGGGTATGGAAGTATTTTACCAATCTTTGGGATGCGATCACAGCCGAAGTTTCTGCTTTCGGCCCTGATCCATACAGTTGATAGGCCTGTGCTCCGGCAGCCAGCGTTGCACCCCAGATCAGACCGCATTGATAACCATGCTGCATTATACCCCCTGCCAGATGCATGGTGGCATGTTCTTCCAGTTCCAGGGAGTGCCCGAAAGCACGGTTGAGAACATTACAGAGCGTCTCTGAACAGGTGCCGACTTTAAGAAAAGTAAGCACTGTACCAAATGAGGTAATTCCTTTTTCAACCTTATTCATCCTTACTCCTTTGATTAAATCAATTTTATTTGCAGGTTCATACATGTTGCCTCTGTAAACATATCAGATCCTAATATATTTACTTTACTGGATTTAAAGAGACCATTGTACAGCCGGACCGCAAAAGGATCAGCCCTTTTCATACACCAGTCCGCTGCAGAGACTGTAGTGGCATGAACCTTGACCAGAATTTCTTTATCCTCGGGAACCGGTTTGTCAATCTCCCGGAGCTGAAGAATCTCAGGTGCCCCATATTTTGTGTATATCACAGCCTTTACGTATTGATCTTTCTTGTTGTTTCATTAATGTTCAAAATCCAATTTCTTTTCAGGTTTAATTATATACTATTTACCCATAAGAAGCAATATAAAAAAACCCTAAACGAAGTTTAAAAAACTGTAAACTTTTTTCAGGACAAGACACCTTTTTTCTTTATTCTTTAGTCTTTATTCTTTGGTCTTTGAGTCGTAGAGTCGTAGAGTCGTAGAATCAGTGAGTCAACACACACCTCGCGGTCTGCGGTCAAAGACTGACTTTTAAACGCTCACGTTCTAAAGTTCCTTTCTCCTTTTCTCCATTTTCCATTCTCCTTAGTCTTCTATTTGTGCCTTTTTATACAAAAAATGGTGACGTTCTGGTGATGATTTCCCTTGACATTGTCAGATAAAATTATTAAGATATTCAAATAATAATATCTATTTACATGATAAATTAATGAAATGATTTTATAAATACATTAAAAGATATATCCTATAATGGACAAATAATTTGTTTATTATTAATAAAAAGTATATATTCATAATGTTTAGATAATACATATTCAATATAAGATAATTATTTTTAAAGTAAATGGTAAATAATATTATATTATACATATACATAAGTAAGTATGAAAATGCACATAATCAATAAAATTCTTAATGAAATATATGACCCGTTGAAAAATCATTACCATATTTATACAGATCTAAATTCTTGGGACCTGTTTAAAGTCTCTTTAACTGACAACAACGGGAAAATAGATAAACTAAAGTTCGACAAAAGACAAAAAAAATCACTTGAGCTTATAAAAAAAATATTAACCATCCATGGCAAACAAGATATCGTACAGTATTTAGCGAAACTTGCTAGTATAGAACCACGTATTCAAGAATTACAGCCATGGGTCAGAGACCATGTTGTCCACGCAATCAACACCTTCCTTATAGGAGTCTATATTTTTGAAAAAGTAAATTTTCCACCATTCAAAGGAGCTCGATTCGATTACCCTTTTATGTGGAAGCTTTGTGGACCAACACATGATTTGGGTTATCCTGTAGAAATAGCCCATAATGTAAAAAAATCATATGTTGATGAAATGAATGAATATCTGGATGAAATTGGTTCGATTTCACCTAAATTAGAGCCAGAAACATATCCAAAAAATTTGGAAAAGCTATGTGACAAGCTGAATGGAAACGATTTAATCCAGAAAAGAATTACAGAGTGGGCATTAGGGATAGACATAGATGATTACTATGACTGGTTGAAAAAGAAAAACAAAACTGATCACGGAATTATTAGTGCTTTATCGCAATTAAAGGTAATTGAAGCAATGTATTATAAAGTAAATCCGAAAAGAAAAAATATAGATATAAACAAGAACAATTTAAATTTTAATCAGAAAAACTTTGATCTCGATATAGTTTCAGCTTCAACAGCATTATTTATACATAACATTGATTTAAATTATTATGGTTTTTCAAATAAAATATCTTTCGATTTATCTCCTTTAGCATTTTTGCTATACTTATGTGATACATTCCAAGAATGGGATCGCTATTCAAAAAATAGACCTGTTTATAGTGGAAAAGATTTTGACATTATATGCAAACATAATGAGATATCATTGTTTGTGCCCGAATATATTGAAGACAAAATTTTTGCAGCGCTGTATCAACGACTTTCAGGTCTACTTATTAGAGTTAATGGCAAAATTGCAGTAACATAAAATATATAACAAGCGTATTCACAGCCGATTTACAGGATTAACGCCCTGTTCGCGGGAGATGCACATCGTCAAACATCTAACTTATCTGAACCTCTATAAATCATCACCACTTTACCAATCCCTCACTCCCCCATAACATCATAAAATATTCACCATCTACTCAATAAAAGTTCATACACTTTTTGATTCATGGGAATGGTTCTCTCTTTTTGGGACTTATAGTGTAACTTTTATTAGAAAAATTTATTCATACAGTAAAATTACTTGCATAACCGAAAAATTATTATTATTTTTAAAAAGTTTTAATTAAAATCTAATAAATAATTATGTTTATCCCAAAACACAATTTAGATAAGGATACATTAAAAAATGTTATCTAAATGGTCTCATCCAGGAGGAAAACTCAGAGAATTAGGACCTGATCAGGTTGATGATAATGAATTATTGGCAATTCTGATTTCATCCGGTATTAAAGGCAAACCTGCTTTGACAATTGCGGATGAATTATTAGAGGAATATGGTTCGATCGAAGGATTGGCCAATCAACCTCTGGAAAAACTGCTGACCATTAAAGGACTTTCCGATGTAAAAATAATTCGCATTGCTGCTGCTCTTGAACTGGCTCGAAGATTGAATAAAAAATAACCAGGGAGCCACGGAGACACAGAGGTCACAGAGAAAAAATTAAATATAATAACAAAAAAAATTTTATGTGTTAAGTAATTACAATATAAAATACTTACAAATGGTATTAAATGATACATAATCTAAAAAATCTCTGTGTGCTCTGTGACTCTGTGGCATATAAAGTATCCAAGGAGTCATAGAAAGCACAGAGATGGAACTAAATAAAATAACTGAAAAGATAATTGGTTGTGGTATCGAAGTACACAGGGAATTAGGTGCAGGATTATTGGAATCACTGTATGAATCTGCACTATGTATTGAACTTAAAAACCACGAATTACAATTTGAACGTCAAAAAATGCTACCTGTGAAATATAAAGAATATAACATAGGTGAATTTCGAATCGATCTATTAGTTGAAGATTCAGTAGTTGTGGAATTGAAAAGTGTAGAACGCTTTGACCCTATTTTTGAAGCACAGATTTTAAGTTATATGAAATTATGAAACTATAAGATTGGCTTATTAATGAATTTTAATTCAAAAATGCTTAAAGAAGGAATTAAGCGATTTATTATATAAGTTAGCCCCGGAGACACAGAGGTCACAGAGAAAATATTAAATATAAAAAAGTTGGTTATGATAAAATATTATACATTAAAAATACTCAAAAAGGTACTAAATGATTCATCGTCTAAAAAATCTCTGTGTTCTCTGCGACTCTGTGGCATATTTAATATAAAAAGTTTTAGAATTACCTATCCCCCAATTTGATAATAGGAACAAGCTTCACAAACAACTTGCTGAGATTGGCGAGGAGTGTAGTAAGAAA
>Ga0180433_10010893_pt1 | contig 10868 bp, 14 predicted proteins | sample SS_ome_8_FD_132980 | JGI IMG/M metagenome (GOLD analysis project Ga0180433, IMG submission 132980) | Hypersaline lake sediment archaeal communities from the Salton Sea, California, USA - SS_1_D_1 metaG | ecosystem: Environmental > Aquatic > Non-marine Saline and Alkaline > Hypersaline >...
ACATTTATCAGATATACTTGGTCAGCATTGGCCCAAAAATGATTAATTTCGATATCATAACCAACGGCAATGGATTTTGTAAAACTCGAAGAGGTCATTAGATCGGCCCTCGGCGAAGAATATGGAACCGGACACGTTGCCATATATATATGTTTCATGCAGACCATCGATTTAAACGGTCATTTTGTTCCAACCGAGATATTGTATAATGGAGATACAATTGAATTACTCATCGAAACAAATAGAGCAGACTACGATCTATATGCCAAGCGTGTTTTAGTAGATTACCCACGAACCATCGATGATACTAGACTCACGATTCAAGATCCAGAGGCAATATACGATATTTTGGCGGATCATACCGGTCCATCCGACTATGTCAAAATATTCTTTTCAATGGACATCTGTGGTGAAAGGGCTGTCTCGAGCTATAAGTTAAATAAATTATCTGAAGGCGTTTATCGAGCAATCAATAAGTTTCTCGAAAGAAAACGATATTGCATCCGACGAAAAGGCTTAGTAAAGGCGGGTGTTCCCCTGATTATTTGAATTTGGATACATTGAGTTTTAAAAGGCCAGGCGATAGACAAAAAATATATAACTATGAAGCATCGATCGAAATTGAAAGGATAAAAATTGGATGGACAAATCAAAAGCCAGTACATATACGCATAATAGAAATACAGAACGGCCTAACGTGAACAAATGATTCTTTTTGAAACGAAATGTTAGACTTATCATCCGTCATTAACGTCGTAACGAAATATTTGTCGAATGCATATGGTCAGAGATATGGAAATAAGATACGTGTGCATTTTATAGTTCGGAGCGATGATATCGAATATCCATTTAGTGGTATCTCCAAAAAAGATAAATTATCGATAGAAAATCTCCCGCAACGACAAGCAAATGATATGTTCGGGGCATGTGTCGTGTATAATAAGCGAAATGCATATGTCGATACACAAATCGTTTTGGATATGGTGAAAAGGGTAGATCGATTGAAAATCTTCCTCGAAGTGCATGGAAAGCCAAATGAAATAGAAGATTTGTTTTCTCCATTACTGTTTATATTAACCTCTATAGGGTTTATAAAGAAAGGGCATTATACATCCACGATAAGACATTTCAATTCGCCATATACATATTACAGGAAATACGATCGATTCGGACTTTCAACTGACGGAGAGTATAATTGCGTTGTCCTAGAAAGTTGACTGTCTCGAATGTATTGTAAATTTTTAATCACGTGATACGTTACTATACCGATAAATATAGCCCACATGCCGAGTACAATGAACGAGCCGATGGCCGTGCAAATAAGAAACAGCACTGAGCCGATAATTGCTAAAGGTAGATACTCCATGAAAATGATTTATCTCAATAAATTAACAATGACACGAGAAAAGAGTCAAAACATCTTCAATTTACATTATTCGCCAATCAGGCCAGGGCATTCATGGAAATTGGTCGATGTACGAACAATTGGTAATTTCAAATACATCCGTTACACATGTACTTTGAATCATACAGATAAAGGAACAATTCGCGAGCTGAAAGATGCATATATAGATGCGAAAAACAAATGGATGATCGAAGATGGTGTAAACTTTGATCTCTCGTTCTATTCGATGAGTAAGCGTAGTAACGAGTATGAAACATCCAAATTTTATTCCTCGTTTTCTCTTACTAATGATATGCTTTGCGACATTACTGTTCGCCTGCAAACGGATATCAGCTATGAACCACATGAATCACCCGAAGAAATGTATCTTTGTCCGAGATCGATGAACGGACGGTATACTCTTTCGATAGTTCCGGATGAATTATATCCGGACGAATATAATGTCGTTACAAGATATGCTACTGTCATTCGAGAAAAGAAGAAAGTAAATAGTAAGCTCAGGGCCAGAACATTCGAAATAGCCAAAACGATTCACACCAATAAGCTCGAAATCAAACGTGCTATTTTGCGATCAATGAGTACAAACCCTGGAAAGGAAAAGTACATCCGAATAGACAATTTCGATCGATCCATAAAGGTGAAGCAACTTGCACCAAGAAATGATATGATCGAAGGAAGGCCAGACAACTATGAACGGAACTATGGCCACAAGAATTACTTCTATCGCTCGCTTCGAGAAATGCAAAACTGTTCGGTCGGAACAAAAATAACTGTGCTTAAGCGAAAGGATGAATGGAATGGTGAAACCGAAAACTCAAATGTTGAAAAACATAAAGAGACTTTCGAAGATGACACATGGGTGGATGAGTTAGATGCCTACATCAATGAATTCCTCGAAAAATAAACATCTTAATTTTTGGGCCAATGTACACACTGCGCGGCATAATGCTTCATTAGGTCATCCGTTCGCGTATAACTGTTGAAATCTCTAAACTCACTTCCGTCGAACCATTTTTCTTTTTTGGCATATCGATCACAAAAGTTTCCATTTCGTTGGGCATATTGTTCGGCTGGACTTGAACCGGCCTTCGCTTTAATCGCAATAGGCGGCTCCGGAAATACATCGAATGTCCTTAAGTCAGTCAATAAATCGAACCGATCATTCATCGAAAAGAATTCAAGTTGAACCGCATATGTTGGATTATCCTCTTCATCGAGTATCCTATACAATGCGTTGAATGCATCGTATAGGAAGAAAAGAAAGTCATCGGTTCGATCTTTATGTTCCACGCCGAGGAGCCTTTCATATCGTTCTACTATCTCATCTGTTATTATTCCTCCAACTGGTACGATGTGCACAAAATAGCCAAATAAGTATACAATCACCTTATCCGTCAATCGCTCTATTTCGAGCCTGACAACTGTCTGAATATTTTTTGTGTTCTCTTCTCCATATTGCTCTCTGATGCAATGTTTTACACTGATTAATAGCCGCTTATGTTCGAAAGATGTTGGGCGGCCCATTTGCTAGCGCCATAATCATTCATTTATGCAAAAGTGATTCATCGGATAAGTATAACCCAATCATGAGTAATTTCGGTGCGCTTAATAGAAAAATTTATACCGCTCGCGGGATTCCTCCATTCGCTTCACATCTGATCGAGAAATACGACAAAGCGGATCCGACGAAAGAACAGATCATTCGCTCGAGGCAACTATTTGATGAATATGTCGAATATTCGGACGATAAAGAAATGACCCCAGAAAGATATGGTGGAGCCATTAGGAAGTACTTTGGTGATGGCGTAAAAGAACCAGCCGCAGGTATTCTTTCTTTCGATGTGCAATCGATTATGGGTAAGATGAATGCATTTGTCTTCGATGATATGAAAATTTCAACTGCCGAATTGATGCGACAGCAACCGAAAGGTAAGAGTTCATATGAGAAAGGCAAAATAGGTGAGTTCACTTTATTCAATACATTTAAGAAACTCTACTCCGATGTCGAATATGTCGCGGAGAAACAAAAGAAAGGTGACTTCATTGTCGAGGAGAAATGCATGATCGAGGTAAAGAATTGGAAGTCTACCGTTCGTACCACACAAGTCAATAAGTTCGTCCGAGATATTGGTTTAAATCGCCGACTACTTGGCGGTATAATGGTTTCGCTGAACTCGAAGATAGCAAAAATGAAGACGGACGTGGTCATTAAGAATGATATTGGGCAAATCCAAATATACGTTTCTAAGCCAACGATTGAGACGATTCAAATTTTGATCAACATTGTATTGACTGGCGGTTTATCGACCGACAAACAGATGAAGGCGTTGAAAGAACTTAAGGTTTCGGTCCTCGATAATCGGGTGATTATATAAATGATTGATTATTATTTTTGAAATGAATCCATTCGATACATTATGCACAGATGTAATTTATATGATATTAGATTGGCTCGAACCAAACGAATTATATGAATTGATGTGTACATCGAAACAATTGAATGATTTTATCAAAGGGAACAAATATTATTGGACGAAGTATATATTGAGTGATGAGATGCTTGATCGAAGGAGATCATGCGACACTGTATTAATGAAAGACCCATTAGAAATCGCCAAAAAGTTGCATGGTGCGATAATGCTAGAACCGACGATGGAGCAAATGGAGCAATTATTATTGGCCAATAGTATCTCTCGAATAGAAATAAGAGCCCAATGCTATACATTCGATTCTTTAGTCGATTCAATGACTTCTAACACGAGCCTACATACATTAGTTCTGATGGATAATTGCATGCCTGGCTGCGTTATCGACACTGAAAAGATATTTCCAAAACTGAGTATTAGAAAATTAGTATGCATTCGAAGTAAAAAGCCTTGCAATACTCCATTCAAACTCGAACATGCGCTCACTATACCGACGCTTAAAAGTTTGGTGTTTCGATGGTCTGCTGCATATAAACTAGTAGATCCTCTATGGGCCAATAAATCATTGACCGATTTGGATATACAAGGCTTGGTTTCGGCAAGAGATTACATATGGCAGGGAATGGCCAAAAATACATCGATCAGACGGCTAAATGCGACCGGCGTTGTAGGGCTCAAAAGAGACACAGGGACCGACAAATACTTTCCGGAAATATTTGTCTATAACACCACTCTGCGCGATGTCATTGCTCGAAACATCGGTATAACTTCCGTAACAACAACTAAATTAAAGATAGCGAAAAATATAGTTAAACTCGATATTTCAAGCAATACGCTGAAACTTGCCGGCGCGAAAGGTATTGCTGAATTTCTCGAAACGGACAACCGTCTTGAAGCATTATATATTTCTAATTGTTCGATAACACAGACAGGTTTTAATATAATAGCTGCATCTCTTCGAAAAGCGAAACGTCTTATTCATTTCGAGGCTAATGCGAACGATTTGAAAAACGAAGAAAGTATGCTAAATACATTGTCATGCAATACAAAATTGAGAAGACTTTCTCTTGTTTCTAATGCATTCGCAAATACTACCGGTTGGGAGGAATGTCTCAAGAAAAACAAAACATTAGTTTCGATTGATCTGTCGTACAATGAGGTAGAATTAACCGATGGGCGTGCCATTACAAAACGTGTCGATCCGGCCCAATGGAAAGTCTTTCGAACTGAGTATAGACGTAACTTAAAAGCTATTCCAAACTATGAAGGCTAATAAGATTAACATGGACATGGTTAATATCTCGATCGATGCGAATATTATAAATATGACTAAGATGTAATTATAGAATGGCCTCATTTATTCGAAAAATGTTTATCTCCTTCTAGGCTTGGAGAATCGATTCACACATACGCGACTTTATGAAGATATGCGAATTGCCCATACATTTTTCAATGCAATTGCCAGAAAGATAGTCAATTTTTCCTCGAATATCGTCGAAGAATTTATGATTAATAACTCCATTTATGTTGATTCGTTTGGAGGCATTGTACTTAAGCATCTGCTTGAGAAGATCATTTAGTTCACCATTCGTGGTTAATATCGTTACGTGTTCCGCATAGTTTCGATGCATCAATTTTTCATACACACCTTTGTACTCATATATGTATGTGAACAATAAGGCGAGAGACCAAATATCGTATGACTTGCGTACAATAGGTGATTCTTTAAGGTCATGCACTGGAAGATGACTATTTTTAACTGTCACCCAATTCGCCAAATGTTTTAAACCAACGAAGGTCGAAAGTTCAAAATCCGTAATGGCAGCTTTGTTATTTTTAATCAACACATTTTTCGGAGACAGATCGCAATGTACGAGATTGTTATCGTGCATATATTTAAGGCCATATGCAACTTGTAGCATCATTGTTTTCGAATCCGATGGAACATGGTCCCACAAACTATGTTCGTATTTTTCCAGCATCAAGCCCAATGATCCATGCATTCTTTTCGATTTTAGTTCATTCTCCGACATAAGACCATATGCTTCGACGATATTGTCATGCTTCATCGATAGGTGCAAAGAAACTTCATTTAACTCGCGGTAGTCCGCTGAAAATGAAATTGCTTTTACAACTATGTTTTCGTAAGAATATATATTAGCCATGTTAATCGTTGCATGTTATTCATTTTCACAGTGGAAAGTCTGCGAAAATGAATTTTTTGATCTATCAAATGTCACGTAATACTAAATCCAGAAAAACCCCTTTATGGCTTGCCTCACGATTATATCATCGTGTCAAGCGAGAAATATATACAACATATGATTTAACATTGAACTATCCAACTTGTCCGATATGTATGGATGATTCAGAGGAACTTGGTTATGTTTCAAAACGAAAAGGATGCAATCATTACTTTCATCGAGAATGTTTAGAAGAATGGTACCGACATAGTAATACTTGTCCATTATGTCGACGAGAGGAAGGCGAATCAACCATTCGAAAAATCTTGTTAGGCGAACCTGTAAAAATGATCAATCCCTAAGATATAACAATGTGTTCACATACTGACATATTAGATAACCTAAGAGTCCCATTAAGAAGCATGCTCGGAACGCGCGAATATGCTGCCTTTCAATGGGCTTTCAAATCAGACAGAACCAAGATATATCGAGAATCGAAAATATATGATGGAGATGCGGTTATACTGTATCAGGGAGAGGTATTCGTTATGCATGATGGAAAAGAAACCGAATTTCATATTCGGGCGGAACAGGTTCTTCGAGGACTCAAACGCATTGGTCGACTTGTTGAACCGAAAATACTGATCCATCATACTCTTTCGAAACCACCTGATAGCTTATTGGAAGTTATGGAAACTACTTTAATTACTACTAACTATGCTATTGCCTCGATTGAAACACGACTTAGCACTAACATGTGCTATGTAACTACTGTGTCGTTGAAGGAAAAATTCTCCGAGAAGTACTTACCCACTATAGGTATTACTATCATGTTCTTACTTCCGGTGATAAGTTTACTTCTCTGCCTCATGTTAAGATTTCCCGAACTTTCATTGTAGACGGAAGTCATTTTTGTATAAATGATCGATCGCATTAACTAAATGAGACTCTTCGAAAAACGTATAGAGTTTCGATACATATATGGGACATTACTCGGGACAGCGATACACTTTTCTTGTAATCATCCTCATATATCGAAAATAGAGAACACTCGGATAGAGAACCAAACATTGGTCATCCAGATGAAGCATGTTTCGTTCAAGCTTAATGATATTATACACGACAAGAAACTTCTCTATCAACTTGTTCAAGCGGTCAAATATCTCCACGATAATAACATCGTTCATTGTGACATCAAACATGAAAATGTACTTGTTTCGAAGGATGGTATCCTATTGAATGATTTCGGTGCAGCGACCTATTCCGGTTATCCGATACATATTGATTGCAGCAACGGATGTATTCACCTTCCGTCCGATGATCTAAAAACCGGTATCATCGATACTAAATTCGATATATACGCATTAGGCTGTTTATTTCGAGAGAGTTATGAGCACGACTTGATGAAAGGTGTTGATGAAATAGACTTCGATTTATTTTACGAATTGATATTACAAATGACATACGAGGATAAAAGGCGCCGATGCGATATCAACTTCGTAGAACAACATCCCTTCTTCGATGGTGCTCGCCAAGAAAACATAGTCGCCTGCGTGAAACCGTTCAAGTTTAAACTCGGTCCACTGGCCTCTAAGATGGAATGTTTACTACACGCGAATGTTATGTTGGATTATATCAAACATGATGATCTTCCAACGGACTTGTATAAATTAACCAAGGCGTTGTTGCGAATAGTATTCGACAAAAAAGATTGGCCATATGTTCAGGCCATTTCCATTTCGAACGCCTGTAAGATGTTAGCATGCGCTTTGTTAAATATCGATAGCGCTTTTAATTTGAATTTGGCTGTACAATCGATTGATATAGTGTTGAACGCGTTATATCAGTAGTTTGTAAAAATGATATCTTTTTTAAAGGCACGATAATGTCAACGACCGAAGAAATTAAGAAGGAAGGAGAAGAAAGAATTCTTCGAATATTACGAAGAAATCAATATTATGCCGTATTGAAGAGCGGGACAAATTATATAGGAGATATCCACGTGTCTAGGGGGCAAATGGTTGAGGTGAAAAATGTCGAGTCCACAATAAATATTCACGAGGTGTACAAATGCATAAATGATCTGCGATATTTGCATAGGCAAGATAGCCAATTTAAAAGGGCGGTTCTTGTTTCGATTAAAAGCAACGTTGCCCCAACCAATAAAGTTCTCGATAGATATAAAAATGGGAAATTTGAAGAAATTGATTATTCTTTATTGGAGGAAGCGCACAGAAATGAACACAGGGATACCAAATTAAGCACCCCATCGGAGAATGCCCATTTCGAATTGTGTATTATTGATGGAGAAAGAGATATAACCGATAGAAAATTGGGCCAAAAATTACATGCCGTGTTACAATATCGTCGAATTTTACAAAATTGTAATCCCATCTCATGGTGTTGGAAATTTGCCCCGTCATTCGCATATAATCGTATATATTAGACCATGGTCATTTTATCATTTTTGAAAATGAAACATATCGATTAACCAAATGGATCCAAACACCTTTTATCAATTAATCGTCGCTGCCTTCTCACCAAGAAGATGGTTCGAAGAAGATAAAGCTGGTAAATCTTATGATGTAGATCTCGAAGGAAAGTTGATCGAAATTGATATATTCGAGAAAAGTGCATGTGCTCGCCCAAAGAAGAATGCATCTTTAAGTGAATTCGCCCGAGAGTTTATACGATTGAATCCGGAAACGCCAATGCACTATAATAGCGATGCAATAACTCTTGGAAACATTTCAACGAATACATTACTTTCGATTGACCAGACATGTGTTGATAATCCAAATGTTGTGATATTAGTTCATCGATTATTCGAAGAAGAGGCTATTAGAGAAAGCAAAGCGGTTTGCCAATACATTAAAGTCAAACGAGAAAATGGTGATCGACCAATGCGTGTCTCTGATGTCGAAATTGGCTTCTGTGGCGAAACTTACATTAGAATACTTCTCTCGTAAAAGAGTCTGATTTTTTGAAAATGAAATCTTCGATGAATAAAAATGGAACCATTCAAACAATTAGTGGACGTGATTGATCCGACAACAATAGAAGAAGTGTCGATCGAAGACAAGCCTGCAATACGAATTAGGTCGACCGATTTGTATTGGCTACCAGGTTTTCACATAAGTGATCAAGCACAAGAATCAAAAATTGTAGTCTATAATTCGATTCATGCAAACTTTAAGGATGGCAATTATACCGTCCCCTCCGGCGAATCAGCGATTAAACATTTGCTTATACTGGCTTTTCTATTGGCGAATGAAGAGTATTCTAATCGATTAGTCGAATATTGCAAATTACCCACATCAAAGTTATGGAAATGGGTGCATGAAACAGCTTTGGATAATGAGGCGAGAGTGGCAATATCACCGGAGGGAAAACCAAGTATACTCGGATTATTAACCGTATCTCTTTCCGCGTTTATGGGAGATTGTATGATCGATCGAAAATATTTAGCGAATAAGGTTACTCCAGCATATATTATTCAAAAGATAATTGAAAGTTGGACAGGATCCCACAAAGTTCTTATGGCATGTGCATTGGAAATATTCATACAATCGATGGAAATAGAAACGGAACTTTCATCCGAAGTGCTTGTCATGATAAATAAATATAAAGATATTTCTCCGCTGCCGACCAATAGAATGCAAGAATATATAAAGGGCGTTGAACTTCTCGGAGATACGTTTCGACAGGCTTATCCCGTATCGAAAGATTAGGGTATATATTTTTAAAATGATTACTCGAGAAAGAAGCAACAATGTATGAGGAATTGAACAAATTGACTGTGCTTGATTTATTAAAACTTGCACGATGCAGCCTGCAATTAAGTGATTGGTCGGACACTAATTTATCGATTTCTCTTCTGCCAACGACGCTTTCCTTTCTAGAATCAAAATGTCGGAGTGAAAGTGGTTTCCGCGAAGTGTTTGTTCAAAATGCCTATTTCAAGCCGAGCTTTACCTGTATAGTGTTCGGTTTCAAATGGTATATTGACGAACTAGTTGAACAGCATAATAAGTGTGTTCGGTATGTGTTTATGAATTTGTGCAAGAATCCTCGAAGTGGGCATGCTATTCGATACATCCGATCGAAGTATGAGATCAAAGTCAATGACTTGAACATTGGGTTTATCATTGCTTGTCGTTTCAACCAACTCGACAATATTCAAGCATTATCCGATGCGGTTGATCAGAAGGTTGTTTCGATCGGTTTCAAAATACTTTGCATGAATAAGCTCGGACATATCTTCGGTTATTCGCAGGCGCTTAAGAAGGATATGCACCTACCGATGCCTAAGTCGCCAGACGAAGAGGATAAAAAGATGATGCGGTTCGTCATGAAATCCAATTATGGCAAAAAGTTCACCCGATTCAAATTGGATGATCTAGTCGCACAAAACTATTTCGTTAAATATATGCTCCCGACTAATCTTAGATGGATTGAACGAGTGTATATCAATTGCGAACATATCCCAGCATGTAAGATACGAGATGGATTGCGTATTCCAACCTGGTATTTCGATCGATCATATTGCACGGAGAAGTACGCAAAAGCCGCCCTATGGGTTCTTTCGAAATATAAAGATTGGTTGGAACCATATTCGGCTCAATGTATCTTATACTGCGTTGTATATCAATCGAGAACTATTCTGAAGAAGCTGTTATCTGTTTATCCAGATGTATTCGAGAAAAGTGTTTTATCGAACAGTATGCTTCAACTGGCGTATAAGTATTCTAGCACTGCATTTCTCGATCTATTCGACCAACGGCATACATCGATCGAGACGCTTGATACGGCCAAGCAGTTTGAATAAATGAAATATCTTTTTATCAAATAGAT
>Ga0180433_10010894_pt1 | contig 10867 bp, 10 predicted proteins | sample SS_ome_8_FD_132980 | JGI IMG/M metagenome (GOLD analysis project Ga0180433, IMG submission 132980) | Hypersaline lake sediment archaeal communities from the Salton Sea, California, USA - SS_1_D_1 metaG | ecosystem: Environmental > Aquatic > Non-marine Saline and Alkaline > Hypersaline >...
ACGAAATCGAGATTCGGGAGCGTCCCGGCGAGACGGGGTGTGGGGATCGGCTCGCCGAGGACCTGGTCGATCTCCTCGAGCGATGGGAACGTCTCGGTCGTCCGAATCCGGACGCCTACCAGATCGAGTTCGTTCCGAAGGTCGAGTCCCCCGTCCTGGGGACCGATTCGGGAAACGAGTGGGTGATCGAGCGCATCCACTATTGGGAGATCGTTCGTCTGCCCTAGCTGGCCATCGCCTGAGACGGCCGCTAGCGGTTCGGATCGATGTGCTTCCGCCAGAGCGACAGCCCGTGGGCGATCGGATCGACGACCTCGGCGCCCCGCTCTGCGAAGAAGGCGTTCGTGTTCTCCAGGTCCCGCAGCAGCAAGTCGAACGCGTCGTCGTTGTATCGTGGGTCGACGGACTGCGGAAAGTCGATGATCGTCGCCCGATCCTCCCAGAGAAGGACGTTGTAGGCGGAGAGGTCGGCGTGAACGCGCCGGTGCTCGAGGAAGAGTTCGACGTTTCGCAGGATCTCCGCGTAGAGACGCTTGGCGTCCTCCTCCTCGATGGGAAGATTAACCAGAACCGGCGCTGGGTGCTCGGCGTCTCCGATGTACTCCATCAGAATCACCGGGCCCTGCTGCACGAATGGCTCGGGGACGTCGGCTCCGGCTTCATGGAGGATCTCGAGCGTCTTCATCTCATGAGCGATCCACGCGTTGAACTTGCGAAGTCGGCCACCTGCGGTCTTCCGTGTGTGGGCACGGATCTCGCGGGCGTCCGGGCGGGATGCCCGGGCTCGCCCTTGCTGATAGACACCGTCCCGCTTGAAGCTACGACGCTCGGGCGGGCGGTAGATCTTCGCCGCGACGAGGTCCTGGTCGAGGGACGGGTGGGCGCGGCAGAGGTAGACCACGGCCTCCTTGCCGCTCTTGATCGGCCGGATCGTCTCGAGGAGCAGGTGATCCTCGATCAGTGGGTCGAGGGCAGTGAGGAGGACCTCCTCGACGTTGAGGTCCTCCTCCTCCTTGGAAACGACGCGACGACGCCTCTCCTCAGGGGCATCGGTTTCTTCGAAGCCTCGATCCATCGCTTTACGCCGCGTCCTCCGTGAGGAAGGCGTGAGCCTTCTTCAACCACTCGATGATTTGGATCTGCTGCGGGCAGGCCTCCTCGCACTGACCGCACTCGACACAGTTGTCGGCGCGGTCCGCCGGCTCCGTGAACTGGGAATAGCCCATCCGGTACCGGGCGTGGTCCCCGTACATCATCGCCGCGTTGTAGGAGGAGAAGATCCGCGGGATCTTCACCCCGCTCGGGCAGGGCTGGCAGTACTGGCAGTCGGTACACGGGATCGGCGAGAGGGCTCGATACGCCTCGCGAACCCGATCGACCAGCTTCAGATCCTCCTCGCCCAACGTCCCGACGCCGGAACGATCGGCGCTTTCCAGGTTCTCCTCGACATGCTGCAGTGTCGACATGCCGGAGAGACAGAGCGAGACCTCCGGCTGGTTCCAGAGCCACTGCAGGGCCCAGTCGGCCTGGGATCGTTGGGTCGAGGCTTCGTCCCAGAGCGTGGCGACCGCGTCCGGTGCCTTCTGGGTCAGCGATCCGCCACGAAGCGGTTCCATGATCACTACTGCGAGGTCCCTTGCTGCGGCGTATTGCAGTCCTTCACGGCCGGCCTGGAAGGCGATGTCCATGTAGTTGTACATGATCTGACAGAACGTCCAGTCGTAGGCATCGACGATCTCCTTGAAGAGCGGCAGTTCGTCGTGGAACGAGAAGCCGAGATGGCCGATCCGGCCGTCTGCGATCGCTCCTTCCGCCCATTCGAGGACACCGAGGCCTTGGAGTTTCGGCCAGTAGGTCTTGTTCAGCGCGTGCAGCAGGTAGAAGTCGACTCGATCGGTCTGCAGTCGTTCGAGCTGGGTGTTCAGGTGCTTGTCAAAATCCGCCGTCTCCTTGATCAACCAAGAGGGCAGCTTTGTCGCGAGCTTGACCTTGTCTCGATAGCCGTCTTGAAGAGCGCGGCCGACGAACGGCTCGGATTGCTCCTTGTGATAGGGCCACGCGGTGTCGACGTAGTTCACGCCGGCGTCGATCGCCGTGCGGACCATCTGCGTGGCTAGCTCTTCCTCGATCTGTCCGTAGTCGCCGTCGATTGTCGGGAGGCGCATCGCGCCGAAGCCGAGGGCCGACGGCTGCCAGTCCAGTCTTCCGAAGGTGCGGTATTGCATGTAGACCTCCCGAAGCATGGTCCGGCAACGGACCGGACGGATCAAGCAGGAGAGGCCGCCCCTTGCGGAACGGCGTCCTGCGTGACCTCGGATCGGACCGATTCGGCTACTCGAAGGTGAACTCCGCCGACCAGTCGAAGGTCGCGGAGTCCTCGCTCCACTGGGGCCAATGGGCGCACCACTCTGGGGTGCTGACCTCGCGAATCCGGTCGACGGACGGCGTGTACGGCTTCAGGTCGAGGATCGGGGTTCCGTCCTCGGCATCGATGAACGGGATCCGGATCTCGCCAGTCGCGGTATCGACCCCCAGGATCGACACCGAGGTGAGACCAATCGGATTCGGGCGGGCCGGCGATCGCGTGGCGAAGATTCCGAGCCGGTCCGGTCCCTTCGTGTACGGCCGATCGCAGGTGAGAAGGCTTCGGTGCGCTTCAGTGTCCGCCAGGTGGCACCAGAAGAGGACGACGGCGTGGCCGAAGCCGGCCAGCCCTTCGAGGGCCGGCCGGAACGGCTCGTCGATCCGAAGCACCATCGCACTGCCCGAGACCTCGACGTGACCGATCGGTCGCAGTTCGTACCGCGACTCAGGCACGCGTCACCGGCTCACAGATGTCGACGATGAACTTCTTCTCCGGATGCTGCTCGTGGTCGTTCAGGTACTGCTCGAAACAGAGCCGACCCTCGTCCGGGGCGTAGCCGTTATCCGGAACCCACTCCCCGACGAGCTTGTCCCACGCCTCGCCGAACTCGCTTCCGTCGATCTCGACGTGTGCGACGGCGAACGTCCCTCCGGGCACCCGCATCATCTCGATGTCACCGTCGGCCTCGGTCCCCTCGGGCACGGTGAGACAAGCCGACGAGCGAAGCTCCGACTCCGCGACTTTCTCCTTGTCGCCGTAGTAGATCGCGAGGGTTTCGGTCTTCGGGAACTGGATCAGCCCCTTCTGTCCGGCCCACTGGTAGAGCTTCTCGAAGGCCTTCCCGATCTGGTTGTACGGGCCAACGTGGTGGACACAGGCGACGAACCGCTCCGGCAGCTCTCTGGCTTGGGCTTCGAACTTCATGCTTCCTCCTTTGGGTTGTCCGATGGTTCAGCCTAGCCGGCGTACGGGGGGGTGTCTTCGCGGGAATTGCGATCCACTTGCTCGATCTTGCGGAGCGGTTGACGGATGTTGCTGACGAGACGTGTGCGAAGTCTGCCGAAGGACTCGTGCCGACAGCGCTTCTCTAGAGTGGTCGAACCGGCTCGCAGATGTCGACGACGTGCTTGCCCTCGGGGTGCTTCCGCGGATCGTTCAGGTACATTTCGAAGCACATCCGCGCATCCGGCTGATACCCCGACTGCGGCAGCCAGTCACAGATCAGCCGATCCCACGCTTCACCGTACTGAGTACCGTCGATCTCCGCGTGGGCGACGGCGAACGTGCCGCCGGGAATCGTCATCGTGCCGATATCCCCCCGCGTCTTCGTCCCTTCGGGGACGATGATGCACGCCTCGGCGCGCAGCTTGTCGACCGGCGTCAGATCAGGGTTGTCGTGGTAGACGCCGAGGATCTTCGTCTCCGGCGTCCACAGCCGTCGTCTTGGGCCGGCCCAGCGCATCAACCGCTTGAACGCGTTCCCGATCTCTTGATACGGACCCACATGGCGCACGTACGCAACGTGCATCGGAGGAAACTCCCGGACGTCAACCTCGATCTCCATCTCGGTCCGGATCGTTCCCTTCCCCAGCGGATTGACGAACTCGGCGCCCGCCTCTTCCATTTGGCGGCGGAAGCTGACAAGCGAATCCTGACCGCCGCTGCGGAACTGCGACGCCGACACCCCGAAGTGCTGCCGAAACTCCCTCGCGAAGGCGGATGGCGATGAGTAGCCGCAACCGACGGCGATCTGGGTGATCGACAACGTCGGGTTGTGGATCAGCTGCGAGGCGGCCTGCTGCGCGCGGATGCGCCGGATGTAGTCGTTCAACGTCTCCCCGGCGATCGACTTGAAGACCCGATGGAAGTGGAATGGGGAGAAGCGGGCGACCTGCGCCAACGACTCCAGCTGCAGATCACCGGCCAGGTTCTCCCGGATGTAGTCGATGACGCGGTTGACGCGTCCGACGTACTCCTGCCGTTTGAGCTCCGCCTGATCGATCATCGGCCTCCCGGGGTTCCTCCTTCCACGGAGGACCCCATCTCCCCGAGGGATTATAGGGAGAGCGACCAAGCTGACGAGGGTGCGTTCGCGCACTACAGCTCGACGGTTCGCACCCTGACCTCATCGCCGAGGTCGAGGAGGGCGAAGGTCGGGCGTGGTTTCGGTCTTGCCGGCGGGTGTCTACGGGGCTCCGCCGGCAAGAGCGTTCGGCGAATCTCCGAACTCACATAGGAGAATGTCAACGATGCCTCCGGAGAGGAGAACGACGAGGTCTTCACACCCGTTTCCATCGACGTCGGCGGCTCTCAAGGAAACGACATCTCCGGTAATCGGTATCCGCTGAGCATCGCATGCGCCTCCGTTCTGGAGGATCATCAGATCTCCACGTTGAGCGTAGGCAAGATCAAGGGGTTCCGTCCTATCCAGATCCGCGAGGACGCACTTCCCGATGAGTGAGTTCGAAATGACTGGAACCCCAAGTGTGTCCGGCGACCAGGTGAGGATCGCGGTGAGCCACGACATGGGATCTTCGAAGGTGCTCACACCGAACTTCCCGAGGAGTCGAACGCCCGCCAGAGAGGCTTCGTAGACCTCCGCCGTCTTCCGCGAGCCGTCCAAGAGCGCGAGGGGTGCGTCGCTGCACGCGCCGCCCAGCTTCACCAGATCGATCAGCGATCCCATGATTTCGCTAGGCGGATCCTCCGAAAGAATGGGGTGGAAGAGCGTTAGTGTCCCCTCCGAACTTGCCAGGAGAAGGGCGTTGTCCTCCGGTGCCCCGGCTCCGGCGGAAGCCGCTGGACGGAAGGGAAGATCGAAGCTGGGTCCCTCCGCGAACATCCCGTTTCCGATCCCCCTATAGCCGTAGCCTGTGCTGACCCGTCGGTTCAAGGCGAGGAGATCGACAAGACCGTCGCCGTTGAAGTCGCAGGGGACGACATCGTCGATTCGCAGAAACTGCAGGAGCTGCGTCGACGAAACCGTGAACGAGAGGGACTCGCAGACAGGCTCGAAGTCGCCTGCGACGAGGATCGCTGTGTCAGGAGAAGGTTCCGCGGCCGTCTCCTGCGTGGCGACTGGTGGATTGACGGGAACCGCGGATGACGGTTCTGATATCGGCTCGTCTGGCTCCGGAGCTGGCGGTTCTTCGGGCTCAACAACGTCCGGTTCGACGTCTCCGAGAGTCGATTCCGTTTGGATGATCGCCTGTGGCGAAGAGGGCTGACGGGGCGCCGAGGAGGCCGTTTGCATGGCCTCCTCGGGCGATGTCGACGCAGTGCCTAGCTCTCGCTCGCTCGCGTCCCCCTCCCTTGGGGGAAGGATCAGTTTCCCGAATCGCCCTCCTCTGCGGCGTCCTCTTCAGTAGCCGAAGCCGGGGGACAAATCTGGTACTCGCTCTCGCGGACCTTCTGTTCATCTGCTCCCTCCATCGACCTGTGAGGCGTCTGCGGAGGGACTCCCCCTTCGGGTTTGTGGAAGTCGCACGCTGGGTCGAAGAGAACCTCAATACAAGAGGGATTCTGTGGGCAGATGGTCTCACTTGTCGACTCAAGGGCCACGGCGATGTCGATCTTCCCGTTCCAGTCGAAGTCCACCGCAGCGAGGGAGACCGGATAGAACCCGCACTGGAGTTCGAGCTTGTAGAGCCCGAAGGAGATCTCCAAGCGATCCTTCGCGAGCATATCTCTTGTGAGACAGCGCTCCGACGTCCTCCGTCCGTCAACGATCAACTCCTTCACGGCGTCTGTCAGGAAGACGGTGACAGTGTGACTTCCCCGGTTGGCGACCGCGAAGTCGTCCCGTCCGTTTCCATCGAAGTCTGCGGCGACGACATCACGAGGCTCGAATCCCCAGGTCTGCATCGGCCCAAGCGGGTGCGGTGCAAGACCCGCTCCCGGAGCCGCTGGGTTGTTCAAGTAGACGAGGGCGTATCCGGGATCTTCTCCACCGACCACCACGAGATCGGGAAGGCCGTCAGCGTCGAAATCTCCCGATGCGATCGCGGCCGCAGGGAACGGAACGTCCGGGTTCACCGGTATCGCAACGGTGAAGGCTGGGGTGGCGAAGCGGGGCGTTGCGTAGTACACGAAGATCCCGTTCAGGGTGAGAGCCACCACGTCGTTCCACCCGTCTTGGTTGAAGTCTGCTATCGCAGCGTCGATTGGCTCTGGATCCGCCGCACTGGATGCCACGATGCCCCCTGCCCAGGTCGGAGCTAGCACTGGACTTGCAAGAACTCCACCTGAGCCATCTGTGCGGAGGACGACCAAGTCCATCTGGCCGTCGTGGTTCATGTCACCGGCTGCCAGGACTGAGGTCCCTGCTCCCAGAGGTATTCCGCCAACTGGCACTCCGCTGCCACCTGGAGGTGCTCCAAACGCCCGGGCTTCCAGGACGCCAGTTGCCGGACTCCAGAGCTGGCCCACGGCGTAGTACCGGGGACCATCTGGGACTGCGACCAAGCTTCGTGCTTCAGGTACGGTGTACGGACCCACCGGCGGGAGGACAGTGAAGACACCAGGTAGTCCCGCTGCTCCCCTGTTCTCGTAGTACCACACGTCCCCTGATCCGCGGCAGGAGACGCCGATGTCGATCCATCCATCGTTCTCCATGTCGGCGGCCACGATGCTGCTTGGGAGCACGCCTGTTCGATAGCAGGCCCAGCTGTCGGCAGTCAGCGCCGGCGCGGGCTTGTCGTTTGGCTTCACGACCTCTTCGTCCGCGCGAGGAGGCAGTACGCTCCCCGCAGCAAGGGTCAACACGCAGGCGACGCAACAAACTACCAGAGCAACTCGCTTCATCGACACCAACTCCTTACCTCCTTGCGTATGCGATGAGAGTGGCAGAGATACTCTCATTCGTGGAGCCAGTATACGTTCTTCTCTGGCAGGAGTATGTGATGTGTGTCACGGAGAGCAGTAGAGTCCCGTTGCGGAGATATCAGGTGGGTGCTGCGCCTATCACGGGGCTCGGCTATCCGGGTAGTCCTGGGCGCTGGTACTTCTGCGGAGAATGGCTAGCCGTTTGGGGGAAGCTCGACCCTCTGCACCCCGACTTCATCGCCGAGGTCGAGGAGGGCGAAGGTCGGGCGGCTGTGCGGCGGGGCGATCGAACCGGGATTGACGAACCGGACGCCGTTCCACTCCCTGTCGATCGGCTGGTGGAAGTGCCCGAAGACGATGATCTCTGCACCGGGGAGCTGGGCGCTCATCAGCTGGTAGAAGAGCTGGAACTGAGGGGAGTCGATTCCCCGGTCGATGTAGTGGTTCTGCAAGGCGTGCGGCTGGTGCCCGTGGGCGAGGCCGATGCGGTGCCCCGCCAACTCGAGGATCTCCCGTCTGTGCAGTTTCGCCTTGACGGCCGGCGGATCGACGTTCCCGGCGACGGCCGTCGTCGGGGCGATCGCCTCGAGTCGCTCGAGAACGGCAAGGTCGGTCAGGTCGCCGGCGTGGAGGATCCGATCGACGCTTGCCTGCTCCAGCGCCGACAGGAGGGTCTCCGGCAGCTTCGGGATCGACCCGGGGACGTGCGTATCCGAGACCACGGCAACTCTCATGGGGACCTCTCGATGACATCGGACAGGCCTCGACGCGCGACGTACTCACTGTAGCCGCCGCTGAACTCGGCGAGGACTCCCTCGTCCAACTCGACGATTCGATCGACGACGCGATCGAGGAAGTAACGGTCGTGCGAGATCGCCAGCACCGATCCTTCGAGGTCGTCGAGCGCCTCCTCGAGGATCTCCGCCGAGGCGATGTCGAGGTTGTTCGTCGGTTCGTCGAGAAGGAGGAAGTTCGCTCCGCTGTGCACGATCAGGGCGAGTTGCAGGCGGCTTCGCTCCCCTCCGGACAGGTCCCCGGCGGGCCGACGCGCCTGGTCGTAGGTGAACGCGAAGCGCATCAGGGTCTGCATGGCTCGGTCTTCGGAGATCCCGGCGGCGTAGCGGAGGGTCTCGATCAACGTTCGAGCGGGATCGAGCGTCTCATGCTGCTGGGCGTAGTAGCCGATCTCAATGCTCGGGCCGACGACGACCGAGCCGCTCGTCGGCGACTCCTCGCCGAGAATCAGTCGGAAGAGGACGGACTTGCCCGCTCCGTTCGGCCCGACCAGGCCGACCCGCTCGCCGTGCCGAACGAGGAGGTCGAGTCCTCGAAGCACGCGGTTCGGGTCGCCATTCGGGTACGGGTATGTCATCGTAAGGTCCTTCGCCGCGAGGACCTTCGTGCTCCCCCGCCAGCCGTGGAGCCGGAGGTTCATTCGCTTCTCGACATGCGGACGGTCCTCCTTCTCCATCCGCTCGATCCGCTTCTCGATCGCTTGGGCTCGCTTGACGAACTTCACGTTGTCGTAGGCCACGCCCCAGGTCATCAGGCGTTTCGCCGACTGCTCGAGCCGTCGGATCTCCTTCTGCTGATCGGCGTAGCGGTGCTCCTGCTGTGCGCGCAGCTCTTCCTTTTCGATAGCGTACTCGGAGTAGTTCCCGGCGAACCGCTGAAGGATGCCTCCCTCCAGTTCGAGGATCTCGTCGACGACGAGATCGAGGAGATACCGGTCGTGCGAGACGAGGACGACGCCCCCGGCGTAGTCGCGAAGGAACCGCTCCAGGTGTCGCTTCCCGTCCAGATCGAGGTGATTGTCCGGTTCGTCGAGGAGGAGGAGGTCCGGCCGACGGACGGCCTGCGCGGCGATCCCGACGAGCTTCCGCTGGCCGCCGGAGAGGATCCCGATCTTGCGGTGCAGGTCGCCATCACGGAAGCCGAGGGCGTGGAGGACCGAACGGACGCGAGCATCGAACCCGGGGCCGCCCAGACGATCGAAGCGGTCGAGAATCTCCTCCTGCTCGGCGAGGGCCCGTTGGAGCGCCGCCTCGTCCTCGTAGACGGCCGGATCGGCCAGGCGCGTCTCGACTTGAGCCAGGGACGCCTCGACCTCGGCGAGTTCGATCGATTCCCCCCTCGCCGCTTCGTAGACGGTCGCCTCCGGATCGAGGGCGACGTCCTGTCGAAGGTAGCCGATCGATAGCTCGCTCCGACGGGAGACCGTCCCCTCGCTCGGTGCGATCTCGCCGGCGAAGACGCGAAGCAGCGTCGTCTTCCCGCAGCCGTTCGGACCGATCAGTCCCGCGACCCGGTCGTCGTGGACTTCACAGGTGAGGTCGGCGAAGACGGGGTGCGATGCGTGGGCAACCCGGATGCGTGATGTGCTGGCGGCGATCATGCGAGGTCCTTTCGATTCGCAGGCTACTCGACCGTCCGAGCCTTCGCCAGAGGGTGTCGAGGGGAAGGGGCGGTGCCAGATGGCCTGTAGTCGGCGGTGTCACGCGACTTCAGATCGAGCTAGAGCGTGTTCCCGGAGCCGGTCGATCCGAAGCCGTTCTCGCCGCGAGGCGTCTCGCTGAGGACCTCGACCTCCCGAACGTCGACGCGAAGGACGGGGGAGACGACCATCTGGGCGATTCGGGTCCCCGCGTTCAGGCACACGGGATCCTTGCCGAGGTTCAACAGGACGACGCCGATCTCACCGCGGAACCCTTCGTCGATCGTGCCGGGCGAGTTCAGGACGGTGAGCATCTTGTCCAGCGCCAGGCCGCTTCGGGGACGGATCTGTCCTTCGGTGCCCGGCGGAAGCTCGATAGCGATGCCGGTCGGGACGAGCTGAGAGGATCCAGGAGGAATCGTCACGTCCTCGCAGGAGAACAGGTCGAGCCCCGCGTCACGGTGGTTTGCGTAGGCGGGGAGTCTCGCGTCCTCGCGGAGCTTCTTCACGCGGAGCACTCGATCCGGGTCCATGCCGCACCTACCGGAGCCTGTCGGCCAAGAGCTGCGAGAGCGCGACGCCGACGACGATTGAAGCCGAGAAGCCGATGGGGTCCCTGAAGATGGCGTATCCGGCCCCTGCCAAGCCAACGAGGAGCGCGATGGGGAGGAAGGTCGCCAGGCGCTTCCGCCAGACGATCCGTGCGGAGTCTTCGTCGACGTTCTTGAGCAGGATGTCGGGTCGGCTCGGCAGATGGCCCGAGGCCTCCGACGCACTCGAGCAGTTTCGGACGAAGACCGCTGTGCAGAAGGCCCTACCGTGTTCCAGCTCCAGCGTCTGCCGTGAGTGGTTGTGGACGGCGATCAGGAGTTTCCCCTCCCAATCCGGGTCGATCGTCGTTGAGATGTGCGACAAGCCACGCGAGACCAGACTGACCTTGGAGGTGATCAGCCCGGAGAGCATCAGGTCCTTCGGCATCTCGACGGCTTCGAGCGTCTCCACCAGGGCGGTCGTTCCCGGACGAATCTCGATCCTCTCGCTGTTTCCGAGGTGGTGCCGACCGAGTTCGCCCAACAGCGAGTACGTGTCTCCGACTCGGAAGTCGTATCCGACGGGGGTCAGCACGTTCGGATCGAACGGCGTGATGACGAGCGTTCCGTCGTCTTGACGCGTCTCTTCGATGATCTGCCTGAGATCGGTGTCGGTGAGAACACACACAGCGTACCCCTCCTTCACGCTCCCGG
>Ga0180433_10010896_pt1 | contig 10865 bp, 8 predicted proteins | sample SS_ome_8_FD_132980 | JGI IMG/M metagenome (GOLD analysis project Ga0180433, IMG submission 132980) | Hypersaline lake sediment archaeal communities from the Salton Sea, California, USA - SS_1_D_1 metaG | ecosystem: Environmental > Aquatic > Non-marine Saline and Alkaline > Hypersaline > Sediment...
CGCAATCCAGGCAAATACGTCTGTTTCTTTGATGAGATCGTGAAACAACCTTATGCTGGCTGCATCGTACGTGTCGCCCTTGATAATAAGGCGCTTGTTTGCAGCGCTCGCACGGTCCTTTTGGATGGCTTCGACTTCGGTGGGCGACAGCGGGACTAGCTGAATGGCTGCAAGATGCACCGTACTGCCCTGGTACGATATGTGAAGTTTCTGGTCGGTCAGGTCAGCATATTTCCAGAAGCACGCCTCTGCGCCGGGCCAGAACATCAAGTCGTGAGAGAGTGTCCGGAACAACACCCCGGGATACTTGTCGTCAGATAATCTCAGGGCCGGGCCGTTGGACAATGAATGGACCGAATCGTAGTGTGGTCGGTATTTCTGTACAGCGCTGTCCCCGCCCATTAGCCACACGTAGACGGCGTAATAGCCGGACACATTCAGATCAAGCGTCAGCTCGGGCGGGGCGGTCGCAGCGAACCCCATTTTTCCAGCGTGCAGCAGCTTGCCGCTGAAGTCGTCTGTCTCATAATCGACAAGCGACCATTCTGCGAGTGCGTCTGCAGGTTGGCACGCGGAGAAATCCGTGATTGTCACGACGGGTCTGCCGTCGTCGACGCCGTCTGTCTTGCTTCCCAAAGGCCGGTCGTATAGAGGGAGACCGTCCCATTTGTCTTTCATAATAATTCTCTCCCAATTACATTGCGGGCGAAATCCTGATGTCGAAAGATACTATCCACCAGTTCCCGGCGGAAAACGGTTCAATGTCTTACCACCGTACTTAGTGAACCTCAATTTCTGTGGAAGCGGATAGTCATTCTCGATCCATTCAGCAAGTTTTCCTTTATGGCCGAGTCGCATCCAGCGATCCTGTGTGAACGACGAATTCATCTGGGCATAGTCCCAGAATGACAGACCGTCTGCGCCGTTGTCGTAGTCTTCTTTGGCTTTCTTGAAGTAATCCTTCATATGAATGTGTTCGGGCACCCAGCCACTTCGCCATTTGCCTGACAGCCACGTCGAGAAGACTTTGACATCGGTGTTTTTCACAAGGTCCGCATAATACTTCACATCGACATCGAGGAAACCTTGCGCCAGCCAGAATTCCGGATAGTCCCCCCAAGGATATGGCATCAGAATGTCGACAAGGCCTTCCTTGATCCATGTGGGCACATCATAACTGGCATAACGGTTAGCAGATTCGTCGGCCAGTGTTATGTGAACCATCTTGATGCGGTCAAATCCCTTTTCGCTGGCGACTTCATCCAGCATCTTTCTCACTTGGCGGAGATAATTGGTGATTATTTCGGCGCGCCAGTCCAGCAGTCTCTCGTCACGATCGCTGAGAGTGCATGGATCAACTCCGTGTTTCTCTTCAAAGCCCTCCATCGCGACAGGTTCGAAGAGAACGAGTCCGGGATCGCGATTGAACATGTAGCCGAAGCCATCAATGCCATGCTCTGCAACTGCTCGTGCACGATTCAGCATATATTCAATTACTTCGGGATGTGCATAGCTGCACTGGCAAGTGTCTGTGCCGTCTCTGTCTTTACAATGCCATTCCGGGTGATGTTCAAAGTCTCTCGCGCGTTGATCATTCCAATGTAGGTGATCCGACCAGAGCGAGGGGCGATCCAGGACGTAGTGTTCGGCTCCCAACTCGCGTATTTTGCCACTCATGTCTCTCAGAGTGTCAGATCCGCCGGACTCCAAAAAGTCATTTTCGTCGTCCATTCCCGTAATCCACGCAAAAAGATCCTGGTTGCGGGCGTGTTCCATGAATGTCTCATGTGCTGGAAGCCCGTAATCATCGCCCTTCAAAATAAGACGCTTATTTGACTGATCGGAGCGGTCTTTTTGAATTGCTTCCACTTCTGCTGGGGACAAAGGGGTTAGCTCAATAGCTGCAATGTAAATGGTATGTCCCTGGTGCTTTATCGTTAGCTTCTGATTTGTAAGGTCGGCGTACTTCCAGAAGCATGCTTCCGGACCTGGTTGCCTCATAAGATCGTGTGATAATGTGCGGAACTTGCGTGAGAAACGCACATCATCCGTCAATTTCAACGCAGGACCATCTGACTCCGAGAATACACAAGCGTAGTCCCAGTAGTATCGTGTGACAGGGCTGTCCCCACCCATTAACCACACATATACCGAGTACCAGCCGGAGACATTGAGGTCCAATGTTACGGCAGGGGCAGGCGAATTCTTTGCGGCGTGCAGCAACTTTCCATTGAACTTTTCCGTCTCATAGTCGATCAACGACCACTCGCTCAGCGCTTCTGCCGGTTGGCAAGTTGAGAAATCGGTGATCAAGATAATTTCTCGGCCATCGTCTATTCCCTCAGTTTGACCGCCCAAAGGCCGATCGTAGTAAGGTTTCCCGTCCCATTTGTTGGGCATTTGTCTTCTCCCTATTCTTGAACAGATATAACTTCCAAAGCTGATACTCTATCCACCTGTGCCTGGCGGAAAAGGGTTTGGGGTCTTTCCAGCATACTTGGTGAAGTTCAGTCTGGGCGGCAGGGGGTAGTCGTTCTCAATCCACTCGTCGAGCTTGTCCTTATGGCCCAGCCTCATCCAACGGTCTTGGTCGAATGAAAAACGCATTCCAGCCAAATCCCACGCTGCAATGCCGTCAGCACCGTCTTTGTATTGTTCTTTTGCTTTCTTGAAATAGTCCACAAATCGAATGTGCTCCGGTGTCCAGTAGTCACGCCAGATACCTGAGAGCCACATAGGAAATACCTTCGTATCCGTTCCTTTAACGAGTTCAGAGTAGTACCTTACGTCGACATCGATGAATCCCTGAGCAAGCCAGCGCTCTGAGTATTCGCTCCAGGGATAGGGCACGAGGATATCAACCAGTCCTTCCTCAATCCAAGTGGGTATGTCGAAGCTGTAAAGGTGATTTGCGGCTTTGTTGGCGAGAGTAATGTGAACCATCTTGATGCGGTCAAATCCCTTTTCGCTGGCGACTTCGTCCAGCATCTTTCTCACTTGGCGGAGGTAATTTGTGATTATTTCAGCGCGCCATTCCAGGAGACGCTCATCATCATCGACCAAGGAGAGAGGGTCCACCCCGTGTTTTTCTTCGAACCCTTCGAGTGCTGCTTGCTCGAAGCGAACGAGGCCGGGTTCACGGTTGAACATATACCCGAAACCATCTATACCGTGTTCCGCGACGGCGCGAGCGCGCTTCAACATGTACTCTACAACTTCTGGATGCGCGTAGCTGCACTGGCAGGTATCAGTTCCATCTCTTTCTTTGCAGTGCCACTCGGGGTGGTGGTCAAAGTCGCGTGCTCGCTGCGAATCATCATACAAGTGGCCTATCCATGCGCTGGGCCTTTCGAGGACAAAGCATTCAGCATTCAATCCATGGACCTTGTCGACGAAGTTTCTCAGAGCATCACATCCACCAGGGTTGAGATAGTCACTCGTGTTTTGCATCCCGATGATCCAGGCGAACAGATCGCGGTTTCTGAGGTGTTCAATGAACCAGTTGTTTATCTCTCCGTAGACATCGGTCTTAACGATCATCTTTCTGTGAGAAGCGTCTGAGCGATCTTTCTGTATGGCCTTAACTTCGGGCGATGAGAGCGGAACGAGTTCTAGTGCCGCAAGATAGACAGTATGTCCTTGGTGCTTGATAGTTAGTTTCTGATTCGTTAAGTCAGCACATTTCCAAAAACATGCCTCAACTCCGGGTCTCATTAAGTCATGAGAAAACGTCCGAAAGGACCCAGAGAAATGCCCGTCTTTGGTGAGCCTAACTGCCGGACCGTGCGATTGGGAAAACACGCAGCAATAGTCTAAATAGTACTTGGGAACGGTACTGTCTCCACCCATTAACCACAGGTATACGGCGTACCAGCCGGAGACATTGAGGTCCAATGTCACGTTAGGTGCAGGTGAGTTCTTCGCGGCGTGAAGTAGTCTTCCATTAAACTCTTCTGTTTCATAGTCAATCAGTGACCACTCGCACAGAGCCTCTGCCGGTTCACAAGATGAGAAGTCTGTGATCATCACGACTTCGCGCCCATCGTCTATTCCCTCAGTCTGACCTCCCAAAGGCCGATCGTAATAAGGTTTTCCGTTCCATTTGTCGCTGACCTTTTTCATGTTTCTGCCCTCAGATTCTACTCATGATCCGTGTGCAGAGGATTCTTTAGGGTCGGAACTATAGCCAGTGCCAATTGCAATGTCAACATAGACGGCATTCCATTTTTTTGTGGCTGCAAAATGGCCGATTAACCAGGCATCAAGTTTGCTTTCCAGGCCTGTTTAGCTATCCAGTCAGACCCGTATAAGCTTGACTTTCCTATCGTGTGAATTATAATCCAAATCTACATGTCGACTACGGTCAGTCCCGTGATTGCCGCTCATCAATTTTCTGAAAGGCAACGCAGGTGTCTGAGGTGCGCGAGTTCGGCAGTTTCAAGAATGATAGATAGTCATGCATACGGAGGCCCAAATGCATTTTGAAAAGGCAGATCGACTGAAGCAACTTCCACCGTATCTCTTTGCTGAGATCGATAAGAAAAAGAAGGCAGCAATTGCAGCGGGCAAGGACATAATCAACCTCGGTATTGGCGACCCCGACCTGCCGACACCAGATTTCATTATCGATGCTCTCGCAAAGGCTGCACACGACGGCAGGAATCATCAGTATGCTCTCGATAACGGTCTGCCGGAATTGCGTGAGGCATTTGCTGAGTGGTTTGAGAAAAGATTTGGTGTTGCTGTGGATCCCGACAAAGAAGTCTATCCCTTGATTGGTTCCAAAGAGGGGTTGGCACATCTGCCGTTGTCTATACTGAACCCAGGTGATGTGTCACTGGTGCCTGATCCTGCATACCCGGTCTACGGATCATCAACGATATTCGCTGGAGCGGAGCCATATCTGATGCCTCTGCGGCAAGAAAGGAATTTCCTTCCCGATTTGGAAGCTGTGCCGGACGACATTCTTCAGCGAGCAAAGATGATTTTTGTCAATTATCCGAACAACCCGACGGCGGCAATGGCGCCGAAATCGTTCTGTGAAGAACTCATTGGGTTTGCGAACAAGAACGGCTTGGCAGTCTGCGCAGACATGGCCTATTCTGAGATCGCGTTCGGCGAGAAACCTTTGAGCCTTCTCAGTATCCCAGGCGGCAAGGACTGTGCAATCGAATTCCACTCTCTTTCAAAGACATTCAACATGACCGGCTGGCGTATCGCATTTGCCGTAGGCAATGCAGATCTCGTGGCCGCGCTCGGGCAGTTGAAAACAAACGTTGACTCTGGTATCTTTCAGGCTGTCCAGTATGCTGGTATTGCGGCTTTGAGAGATCAGAGCGGTTTTATTGACAATCTCGTTGCCACATACAAGGCACGACGTGATATCCTTGTTGACGGTTTTCGGTCAATTGGGTGGGACATTGTAGCCCCTGAGGCCACTTTCTACGCGTGGCTGCCGGTTCCAGAGGGGCAAGCTTCGGCGGAGTTTGTTACTCGACTTCTGGAAGAGGCAAGCGTTGTGTGCACACCGGGGGTTGGCTTCGGAGCATCAGGCGAAGGTTTCTTCCGAATGACCATTACCACATCGGAAGAGCGTATTAGAGAGGCTGTCCAAAGGATATCAGCGGTCTTGTAGTGTCGCGCGGGGTGTGGCTGACCGTACCTATGAGTTGTAGCTTGGCACAACGGGAAATGCTCTGGAGATCGATATGTCGAAAGCATACATCGGGTTGGGCTCGAACGTTGGAGACCGCAAGGCTCATCTTGCCGATGCCTTTGCGGCGTTGCGCAAGTCCAAACACATCAAGCTCATCAAGCATTCCAAGTTGTACGAGACTGAACCACTTGGCCCGCCTCAACCTGACTTTCTTAACGCTGCAGCAGAGATTGAGACAGACTTTTCTCCCTTGGCTCTTCTTCGTGAGCTGCACAGGATTGAAAACGAACTCGGTCGCGTTCGCAAAGAGCGGTGGGGACCCAGGGTGATCGACCTCGACATCCTGCTATATGAAGACAGCATCATGGACACGGAGCAGCTAAGCATTCCTCATCTGCTCATGCATGAGAGGGAATTTGTCCTTGTCCCGCTCGCCGAAATAGCTCCTCACGCGGTGCATCCCACTACGGGGTTGACGGTCGGACAGCTTCTGCAAGGACTTCGAGATGGCATAGAAGAATAGATCGGCGGATATGGATCCAATGTATCGTTATATCGCGGTTGAAGGACCCATCGGAGTTGGCAAGACTAGCGTTGCCAAGTCTCTCGGGGATCGGCTGAATGCGCGTTTGATTCTCGAGGAAGCTGAAGGCAATCCCTTTCTGAAGGGGTTCTATGATGACGCTCGCCGATATGCTTTTCAGGCGCAACTTTTCTTTCTTCTGTCCCGCTATCGGCAGCAACAGATGGTTCGTCAGAGCGACCTCTTTCACAGCGTCACGATATCAGACTACATGTTTGAAAAAGATCGACTCTTTGCGGGCTTGAATCTTACCGACGATGAGTTGTTGCTTTACGACCGAGTGCAGCAGTTCTTTGCCGTGCGCGTTCCCAAGCCAGACCTTATCGTTTTCTTGCAGGCGGATACCGATACACTTATGTCCCGGATTCGTTCACGAGGCAGACGGTTTGAATATCGCATTGAGCGAAAGTACTTGGAAAATGTTGTGCAGGCCTATGACCGGTATTTCTTCGAATACGACCAAGGGCCGGTTCTTATCGTCAATACCACCGACGTAAATCTTGCTTTGGAAGAGGATGCGATCGATGGGTTAGTCAAGCAACTCGACCACATTCGACCAGGCTCGCAATACTACACGCCTAGCAAGGCGTAGTGGCAGCCCGCGCCTTCAGCCATGATACATACGCCACATCAAGGATAGCCTGATATGCCGCAATGTGTTCGTATAATCGATAACTGCGTGGAGATGCTTTCCTGCACACGTGATGCTCGCAGAGCGGGGCGCGTTGTGGGACTCGTCCCGACGATGGGGGCACTACACGACGGACACCTGAGCCTCATTCGGGCGGCAAGGAATGAAACTAACTTCGTTGTTGTCAGCATTTTTGTTAACCCCACCCAGTTTGGTCCAAACGAAGACTTGGATAGATATCCTCGCATGAGGGAGCAGGACAGAAAGCTTGCGGCTGAAGCTGGAGCGGATGTCACGTTTGAACCGCAACCGGCCGAGATGTACCCGGAAGGATACGCGACATACGTGTATCAAGAAAGCCTTGCTGGGAGGCTGGAAGGCGAAAAGCGTCCGAACCACTTTCGCGGCGTATGTACCGTCTGCACCAAGCTCTTCAACGTTGTCGAGCCTGATATCGCCTATTTTGGACAAAAAGATTATCAGCAGAGCGTTATTGTTCGTCGAATTGTGAGAGACCTGAACATGCCGCTCGAGATCAAAATACTACCGACTGTAAGGGAGAGAGATGGACTGGCGATGAGCTCGCGAAACACGTACCTCAATCCGCAAGAGCGGCAACAGGCAACCTGCCTTAGCCGAGCCTTGTCCCTTGCACAGCAAAGAGTCAGTCGTGGAGAGACCGAATCGCCAAAAGTCCTTGCCGCAATGTTGGAAGAAATCGAAAAAGAACCGTTATCCCGAATTGACTATGCCGAGATCGTGCATCCCGACACGCTCGAACCAGTCAACCAGGTCGAGACTGGCTCGGTTGCGCTTCTTGCAGTCCATATTGGCGGTACCCGACTCATTGACAACGCCATCTTGAGACTGTGATCATGCTTGGCAAAGTGTAATGACAAACGGCCCTTCCAACTGAATAACACGAGGGTTGATTGATTTTGACAGAGCTGTATCACCTTCGTTGCCTTCTCAACTTTGTTTTTCTATTAGTATTGAGTATGATATGAGTTACCGGGGCAAGAACCCTGCAATGTTGAAACGGGAGCAGTGAGACTATGTTGCGTGAGATGTGCAAATCGAAGATTCATCGATGCCGCGTTACTGAGACGTGTCTTCAGTATGAAGGAAGCATTACCATCGACGAGACACTGATGGGTGCGGCAGACCTGTTGCCCAATGAAAAGGTGCAGGTTGTAAATCTGGCCACTGGCAAGCGAATTGATACTTATGTTATTGCAGGTGAGAGCGGTTCCGGCACGATATGCCTAAACGGTGCAGCAGCACGCACGGCGGAACCAGGTGATGAAGTGATAATCATCTCGTACTGCCTGCTCGACAATGAAGCCGCACAAAAGCTGGAGCCAGTGATTGTGAACGTGGATGAGAAGAATCAGATTCGCTGATTCTTCAATGACAAGAGAGACTCCTCCTATTTCCTCTCTCTGATAAAGCTATGTATCCAGAACTTGTTTCCTTCCTGCCGCTACGATCCTATGGTGCCATGCTCCTTACGGGGTTTGTCGTGGGCTTTGCTATCGCTCGATGGCGTGCAAGACGGCAAGGCGTGGACGTATCTCACATAGAAAACCTGATGTTGATAGTCGTTGCTCTTGGTGTTATCGGAGCGAGGGTATTCTATGTGGCCTTCTATCAGAAGCCCGAGGGTTTGTGGGATGTCTTCAAGGTCTGGAATGGCGGATTGGTGTTTTTTGGCGGTCTTGTTTTTGCAGCTGCGGGTGCCGTCACATACATTGTCGTGAGGCGGCTTTCGCTGGGTGAGATTGCAGATATCATAGCATCTGGGCTGGCCATTGGGCTGGCTTTTGGACGCATAGGGTGCTTTCTCAACGGTTGCTGCTGGGGCGATGTTTGTGCTCCTCCATCCACCCTAGCTGGCCTCAACGATCCGACAGAGATATATCAGATGCAAAGCATTCCTGAGATATCGGGAGGTAGATTTCCTTTAGCGGTTCGTTTTCCGCGCCACAGTTTTGCTCATACTCAGCATGTGTTTTATGGACTGAGCGACGAATATGACAAGTCACTACCGGTACACCCCGTTCAGCTCTACGGTACAGTCTTGTGCCTTGCACTTTGCGGACTGCTGAACGTAGGTTATCGATATCGGCGTCGAGAAGGCGATGTTTTTCTCGGATTCGGCGTAGGCTACGCAGCGATTCGGTTTTGGCTTGAGATCCTGAGGGCCGACAACGTGCTCCATTATCTGGGGATGACGTTGTCGCAGATGATTGCTGTTGTTCTCGCGGTCACGTGTGTCGTCATATTCGTGTGTCGACGAATCGGCTGCCTGAGAGGGCAGGGCAGGGATGATTAGATTTCGAGCAGAGGACGAGTCAAGACAAGGGAGTCGCAGAACTCCATGTTTTCAACTCTTGTGGGGATCGAGAATAGCACGAGGTCTTGTAGCGTGGATTTTGCCAAAAAAGAGACCTCTCCAGAGGGGGATTTCCCAGGTCTTTGAGACGCTGGAGTCAGCAAAAGACGGTATCGTGAAAAAGAATTATTGTTTTGGGCTTGACATCTCCTAAGGGACCAGCTATAATTGCTTCCGGTAAGTCGATGAGAGGTTGAATCCTTGAGATTTGCCGAAGGAAGAATATTGCTTTGTTCTTTGGAAATTTAATAGAGTGGTAAGCGCGGGCGTGAGAACTCACGCTCGCACGTGAGTTCTGTCAATACAGCCTATATCGATGCTTTGGCATCGATCCGACTCTTCTATTGAAGGGTATGATACTGGCTCAGAACGAACGCTGGCGGCGTGTCTAAGACATGCAAGTCGTACGAGAACATCGGTTTCGATCGATTAGTAAAGTGGCAAACTGGTGAGTAATGCATAGGCAACCTGCCCGCGAGAGAGGGATAACGACTTGAAAGGGTCGATAATACCTCATGATGCCGTTCACCTTTGGTGTTCGGCCAAAGTTCGGGAACCTTCGGGTCCGGGCGCTCGCGGAGGGGCTTATGTCCTATCAGCTTGTTGGTGAGGTAATGGCTCACCAAGGCAAAGACGGGTAGGGGGCCTGAGAGGGTGATCCCCCACACTGGGACTGAGATACTGCCCAGACTCCTACGGGAGGCAGCAGTGAAGAATCATTCACAATGGGCGCAAGCCTGATGATGCAACGCCGCGTGGAGGACGAAGGCTTTCGGGTTGTAAACTCCTGTCACGCTGTATGAACTGTTGTGGGGTTAATAGCCTCACGGCATGACGTAAAAGCGAGAGGAAGCCACGGCTAACTTCGTGCCAGCAGCCGCGGTAAGACGAAGGTGGCAAGCGTTGTTCGGAATCACTGGGCGTAAAGGGTTCGTAGGCGGCTTTGTAAGTCAGGCGTGAAATCCCCCGGCTCAACTGGGGAACTGCTTCTGATACTGCAAGGCTTGAGGGCAGGAGGGGAGAGTGGAATTCCTGGTGGAGCGGTGAAATGCGTAGATATCAGGAGGAACGCCGGTGGCGAAAGCGACTCTCTAGCCTGCTCCTGACGCTGAGGAACGAAAGCCAGGGGAGCGAACGGGATTAGATACCCCGGTAGTCCTGGCCGTAAACGATGAGCACTAAGTTGAGGGGGGTCCGGTCTTCTCTCAGCCGAAACTAACGCATTAAGTGCTCCGCCTGGGGAGTACGGCCGCAAGGCTGAAACTCAAAGTAATTGACGGGGACTCGCACAAGCGGTGGAGCATGTGCTTTAATTCGATGCAACGCGAAGAACCTTACCCGGGCTTGACATGCTAGGATTAACCTGGTGAAAGTCAGGCCACGCTCGAAAGAGTGGAACTAGCACAGGTGGTGCATGGCCGTCGTCAGCTCGTGTCGTGAGATGTTGGGTTAAGTCCCGTAACGAGCGAAACCCTTGTCTTTAGTTGCCAGCGCGTAGTGGCGGGCACTCTAGAGAGACTGCCGGTGATAAACCGGAGGAAGGTGGGGATGACGTCAAATCATCATGCCCCTTATGTCCTGGGCTACACACGTGTTACAA
>Ga0180433_10010897_pt1 | contig 10865 bp, 5 predicted proteins | sample SS_ome_8_FD_132980 | JGI IMG/M metagenome (GOLD analysis project Ga0180433, IMG submission 132980) | Hypersaline lake sediment archaeal communities from the Salton Sea, California, USA - SS_1_D_1 metaG | ecosystem: Environmental > Aquatic > Non-marine Saline and Alkaline > Hypersaline > Sediment...
ATTCTGCGGTGGTGTTCTCGGGCCAGGCAGGACCTCCGGCTGTTTTTTGTTTCTCTGGGTCGTCTGTGGTCAAATCAGGGCTGATCACCTCCCATGTCGATCCAAAATCCAGAGACTCAAAAACAACATTTCCTCCCACATAAAGGTTTTTTTTATCGTGAGGAGAAGGGATCAGAGGGGTGTTCCAGTTGAAACGGTATTCAAGTTCTGAGACCGGAGCCCCGTCCGCTCTTCGGGGCTGAGGACTTACGTCCTGCTGCTCCATGGTTTTCATGTTGGTCCTCATGATGTTTCCTCCCTGACTCTCACTGACAAACAGATCCGGATTATCCGGATGGCAGGTCACATGAAATCCGTCCCCAAAACTGATCATCCTCCAATCGTCCTTTAAAATTCCGAACCGCTCTTTATTCTGGCTGGGGCCGTACCACACTCCATTATCCTGAAGCCCTCCGCCCACATAATAAAAAGGCTCCCGGTTATCTGCGTATATCTGGTAAAACTGGGCTGCACAAATATTATTGACGTAATCCCAGCTTTTTCCTCTGTCGTAAGAAACGCATATGCCTCCGTCCTGTCCCTGCCATATCCGGTCAGGATTCCCGGGATCGATCCAGAGGGAATGATAATCAACATGCGTGGAATGAGAAATCCGTTCAAATGTCCTGCCGCCATCAATAGAAACATAAAGTCTGGAAGAGACCGCATAGATCCGGTTTTCATCTGTCGGGTCCACTCTCAAATCTGTGTAGTAAAAACCGCGGGAAACAATCTGCACATCCTCTGAAACACGGCGAAAACTTTTCCCTCCGTCATCAGAGCGGTACAAAGTCCCTTCAGGGGACTCTGTCATGGCATAGACCACATCCGGGTTGCTGGGAGCCACCTTGATTCCTATGCGCCCCACCAGCTCAGGCAGTCCGATAGTGACTTTGCTCCAGGTTCCTCCTCCGTCAATGGACCTGAACACACCTCCTTCTCTGTCGCCGCTTTCAAAAGTCCAGGGTTTTCTTGAAAATCTCCACAAGCCGGCAAAAACAATGTTAGGATTTTTTGGATTGATATCCATATCCGAGATCCCGTGCCACTGGTCCTTGTAAAGAGTCTTTTCCCAGTTTCTTCCTCCGTCTCGGGAAACAAAAACCCCTCGGGCCGGATTGGGCCCAAAAGCGCGCCCCACAGCTCCCACATACACCACATCCGGGTTATGAGGATTGATGACGATCCGGGAGATGTGTTCGGTATCTTTAAGTCCTAAATAAGTCCAGTTATTTCCTCCGTCTGTGGACTTATAAACTCCGTTTCCGAAGGAGACACTGTTCCTCACATTGGACTCCCCGGTCCCCACATACACCACATCCGGGTTTCCGGGCTCCAGCGCAATGTCTCCAATGGAGGCCACAGGCTGATCATCGAATATGGGTTCCCAGGTGGTTCCCCCGTTGACCGTTTTCCACACGCCGCCTGAAGCTGTGCCCACATAAACGATTTTGGGGTCTCCGGGCACTCCTTCCACATCACTCACCCGGCCCACCATGTTCGCCGGTCCAATATTTCTCCAGGATAAATTCTCAAAAAGAGTTGCGTTAAGCTCAACCTCCTCATCCGGTTCCAATGCCAAGTCTTTTTCATTGGAAAAAACATTTATCATTCCCAAACACAGGGTCAGACAGAGAAAAAACATTAGATTTTGGCTTAGGGTTTTCATGGGTCCCTCCAAGATTTATCTATCGGGTTTATAAGGAAATATAATCATCAGAGATAATGGGATAATATAATAGAAAGCGAAAATATTCAATCAAATATCTTTTCAGGATTGAGGATGTCATGGGGATCAAAAACCTTCTTGATCCCTTTCATCAAAGAGATCTCTTCATCATCCACCACAAGAGGCAGATATGATTTTTTCACCAGACCGATCCCGTGTTCTCCTGAAATGGTGCCTCCTCTTTTCTGGCAGTCCCGAAAAAGCTCCTCCCGCACCTTATTCAGTTTGTCTCTCCATTCTTTTTCCGGCAGTGCGGTGGTCTTTCCGTCTTTAAACCCAACCTTCATAATATGGGTGTGCACGTTCCCGTCAGCCGCGTGCCCATAAGTGGGAAGCCACATCCCGTACTTTTCCTCAACTTCCATGACTTTTTTGACATGACTCGCTATTTCAGCCCTGGGAACCGCAATATCCAGAGTCTCCACATTATCCTCTTTGATGGCTTCATAGATTTTGCTCCTTATATCCAATACCTGTTTCTGTTTCTGCGGGCTGTCCGCCACAAAAACATCGATGGCTCCTTTTTCAAGACTGACCTCAGCGATTTTTTCCGAGAGCTTGTCGATCTCATCTTCACTGGAGGCATCCAGGATAACCAGAAGATAGGTATTGCCCATTTTACTGGGCCACTTTTTCTTCAGCAGTTTCTCAGTTCTGATAATGACTTCTTTGGGAATGAATTCCACAGCCATGGGAAGTATTTTCTTTCTGATCATCAAAGGAACCGTCTCAATGGCAGACTCCAGGTCCTCATAGGGGATGATCAGGGAACGGGTGGTTCCGAGGGGCGGCATGAGCTGAATCACGGCTGAAGTCACAACTCCCAGGGTCCCTTCAGATCCGATAAAAAGATTGAGGAGATTATAACCTGTGCTGCTCTTCATCATCTTGCCGCCGGGACGGATTACTTTTCCGGAGGCCAGCACCACTTCCAATCCTTTAACATAATTCCGGATCACCCCGTATTTAACCGCCCTGGCTCCTCCGGCATTGGCAGCGATCAGGCCCCCCATCATAGCGGTTTCATCTCCCGGATGAGGAGGGAAAAAAAGGCCTTCCTCCTCTATGGCTTCATAAAAATCGACCAGAGTCACTCCGGCTTCCACCACAGCCATCTGATTGTTGACATCAACCTCTTGAATTCGGTTCATTCTTTCCACAGACAGAACAATCCCTCCCAGGCTGGGCACACATCCTCCGCAAAGACCTGTGGCTCCTCCCCTGGGCGTAACAGGGATAATGTTGTCATTGGCGTATCTCAGAATCCGGGAAACCTGCTGGGTGCTCTCAGGTTTGACCACCACTTCCGGCATATGAGCGATCTCAGAAAGAGTGAATTCATCATGACTGTAATCGATCATTCTGGATTCATCGGAATCCACATTCTTCTCCCCTGTCATTCCTTCCAAATCCTTGATCACCTTCTCGTCCACTTTTTTATATTCAGTCATTTTCACCTTTCCTTGTTTATCTTATGAAATTCAGGCGTGGCCGAAGCAACACCAAAGCTTTAGCCTTCTGAAACATGTTCTTTGTTCAGGGAAAATTTTGAATTGAAATTTCTATAGGGAGAAGGGCATAGGGCGAGGAATCCCCTGCCCCACTTATACTTTCTGAAATTTGGGTACGCTTTGAGCGACCTTGAAGATTTAGCCTTATTATCCAAGACAAGATCCTCGTCCACTCATAAGCCGAGATTGCGGCGTCATTGCGAGGAACATAGTGACGAAGCAATCTCATTTTAATACGAAGCACTTTAAGATTACTCGTTTCACTAGTAACAACATTTGACTTATAAAACAAGGTCATTGGATTGCCGCACTCCCTTGCGGTCGTTCGCAATGACGAAGGAAGCGAAAAGCGCACCTGAATTTCATCTTATTTTACGATCACTGCCGGAATATCCGCTTTTTTCACCAGACGATTGAAGTTTTTGATGTCGCGTTCTATGTAAAGATCCAAAAGCCCCAACTGACTGTCAGCTTTAGAGGACAGCGCATGGAAAACCTGATAAGTCTGTTCGGTAGGACGAAAATCAGCACTGGATACATAGGATGCCAGGGCTGCTATTTTATTATCCAGCTTGATGGGATAATTCAGAGGGTCCTGACCGCTTTTTGATTTGGACTGAATGAGTTTGTCTTCCACAGCGGTTAACTTTTCAATGATCTCTTTCCCCGCTTCCATGATCTCCTTGCTGTGTTGCTGGTCTTTGATTTTGACAAAAAGGTCCTGGATCTGCTGTTTCAGATTTCTCAGCTTCTTAATTCCATGGTTGACTTCCGTGACTTTATCCCTGATTTCTATCAAGAAATCAAACTGCTCCTGAAGATCTCGCTGGGTAGCTTCAATGCGGGGATCTTTTTTCCACTTCCAGGACTTGATCATTCGGTCTTCCCCTACTTTAAGCCGGACGGTGTAGTCTCCGGGAACGGCCAGGGGACCTCTGAAAGAAGCACCCCAATACACAGCTCCGGGAACTCTCTCAGCTCCCGGGTAACGCATATCCCAAATAAACCGGTTCATTCCCTTCTCTGCGGGAACCGATTGTGTCCCGGTGAATCCCCACGGAGAAAAAGAAGCCGATGCAGATTCTTCCTGTTTTCTGGCTTTATACTCTTTGATAAGATTTCCCTGTCTGTCCAAAAACTCTAAGGTGACTTTCTGTTCAGGCTTTTCTTTAAAATAATAATAGATCACACTGCCGCCGGGAGGATTCTCACCCATATCTGAACGGGGGTATCCATAACCTCCCATTCTGTAAGAATCTCTGGGTTTAAACAGGAAAAAGTCAGATTCCAGAACTTCTTCGGTCAATTGATGCAGAGGTGTTAGGTCATCCAGAATCCAAAACGACCGTCCGTGAGTCGCTGCCACAAGATCATCTTCCTTGACCACCATATCACGGACCGGGACCACAGGAAGATTCAGCTGAAGGGACTGCCAGTTCTTGCCCTCGTCAAAAGAAACAAAAATTCCGGTCTCTGTCCCGGCATAAAGCAGTCCTTTTTTCTCCGGATCCTCTCTCACTACTCTCACAAAGGCGTTTTTTGGGATCCCATTGGTGATTTTTTCCCAGGTCTTACCAAAATCCCGGGTCATGTAGATATAAGGTGAAAAATCATCCAGTTTATGCCGGTCCACAGCAAGAAAAGCCCGGCCGGCTTTAAAAGTGGAGGTTTCGATCATGCTGATCATGCTCCATTCCGGCATGTTTTTGGGCGTGATGTCGGTCCATGTCTTTCCCCCGTTTCGGGTGATGTGAACCAGACCATCATCAGAGCCTACCCATAAAATATCCGGGTCATACACGGATTCGGCCACAGCGAAAATGGTGCAGTAATACTCCACACTGGTGTCATCTTTGGTGATAGGACCTCCGGACTGTTTCTGTTTTGATTTATCGTTTCTTGTGAGGTCAGGACTTATCACATTCCAGGAGTGCCCCTCGTCTGTGGACTTAAACAAGACCTGGGCCGCATGATAGAGAACATCTGAATCAAATCTGGAGATAAGGATGGGCGCGGTCCACTGGAATCGGTACTTGAGGTCTTTGGCTCCCCAGCCCATGGGATTCTCAGGCCATGGATTGATGGCTCTTCTCTCGCGTGTCTCATAGTTCCATCGGGTGATCAGTCCTCCATAGCTTCCCGCATAAACGATATCCGGATTGTCGTGCTTGGGCGCAATGTGTCCGCTTTCACCACCTCCCACAGAATGCCAGTGATCGGTTCCGATGCCTGCTTCAGTAGTCCGGGAAGCAATGCGCACCGTGGAATTATCCTGCTGGGCTCCGTAGACCCAGTAAGGAAACTGGTCATCTGTGGTCACATGATAGAATTGGGCTGTGGGCTGATCCTGTTCAGTCCAGGAAATCCCTCCGTTATAGGTGACATTGGCTCCTCCGTCATTGCTGTTGATCATTCGATCCGGATTATGGGGGTCTATCCAAAGGTCATGATTGTCGCCGTGAGGAACCCGGATATAGCTGAAAGTGCGGCCTCCGTCCAGTGACCGGTAAAAACCTGTGTTGAGCACATACACTTTATCCGGATTCTTAGGATCTGCATAGATCCGGGAATAATACCAGGCTCTCTGGCGAAGACGGCGTTCGCTGTTCACCCGCATCCAGGTCTTGCCGCCATCATCAGAACGAAAAACCCCTCCCTGTTCTGCCTCCACAACAGCCCAGACTCGATCCTGCTGGGCGCCTGAAGCAGCCACGCCAATCTTGCCTAAGACTCCTCTAGGCATTCCCGGATTCCGGGACAGTTCTTCCCAGGTGTCCCCGCTGTCTGTAGATTTATAAAGCCCGCTTCCCGGACCTCCGCTCACAAGGCTGTAGGGAGTCCGGTGAGCTGACCAGAAAGCTGCGTAAATCACTCTGGGATTGAAAGGATCCATTATCAGATCTATGGCACCGGCTTTATCGCTGACATAGAGTATTTTTTCCCAACTCTTTCCTCCGTCCAGGGACCTGAAAACACCTCTCTGCATATTGGGTCCATACACATGCCCCAAAGCAGCCACATAAACCAGGTCCGGATTTCGGGGATGGATCCTGATTCTGGATATCTGATAAGTATCTCCCAATCCGATATGGCTCCAGGTCTTTCCTCCATCCACAGATTTATAAACTCCATCTCCGTGAGACACATTGCCTCTGATAGGAGCCTCACCCATCCCTGCATACACAACATTGGGATCCCATTCAGATACAGCTACGGCTCCCACAGAACCGGTTTTGAAATATCCGTCCGAGACCGGTCTCCAGTTGATTCCTCCGTCTTCACTTTTCCACACGCCGCCCCCGCAGCATCCAAAATAATAAGTATAAGGTTTGGAAGGAATCCCTGTAACAGCAGTGGCTCGCCCTCCTCTGTAGGGACCAATGCATCTCCATCTCATTGCCTGATAAGCTTTTTTGTCTATTCGCTTCACTTCACTGGCTGCCTGTTCCCCATAGAAGTCCAAAGGCAGAACACTCAAAACCACAGACAAACCCAAAACAACCAATAAAACCTTTTTGAAACTTAAAGAATCCATAAAACACCTCTCCTTAAAAACGGTGCCGTCATACCCGTTCACCTATTTTTTTTTGACTTTAAAAACGGTGCCGTCATACCCGTTTACCTATTTTTTTTTGACTTAACATTCCAAATCTCACTGACTATCCAAATAACCACGGAGCCTGTGAAGGGTCCTTTCTTTTCCAACTAGCTCCAGCACCTCAAAAATTCCCGGGCTGACTTTCATCCCCAACACAATGACCCGAAGAGCATGGATCAAAAGAGCTGCTTTCACTTTTTCTTTATCAGCTCTTTCCCGGGTGATTTCTTCGATTTTTTCAGCCGAAAAATCATCACACTCAGAAAAATCCTGTCCGAGTTTTGTTAAAAGCGGAGGAAGATGTTCGTCTTTTAAATATTTACCAACCGCTTCTTCCTCTACAGGGTAGTTGTCCGAAAGAAAAGGCCTGGCTCTGGGCGTAAAATCAGATATACGCTTATTTCTCGGCTTCAAAAGGTCTATGAGCCTTAAAAACCATTTTCTTTCCTTATTTCCGAGCTCTTCCCTCCATAAACCTGATTTTTTGAGCTCCTTTCTGACGTAAGGAAACAGTTTTTCAGCGTTCATTTGGGAGATGAGCTGACCATTCAACCAGCCCAGCTTTTCAAGATCAAATATAGGATGACCTCTGCTTCTTTTATCCAGATAAAATTTTTCAATCATTTCATCCAGAGAATAGATCTTTTCCTGTCCGGGAGACCAGCTCATCTGAGCCAGAAAGTTATCCACAGCCAGGGGCAGAAATCCCTTATCGCGAAATTCTAAGACAGAGGTCTCCCCATGCCTTTTACTCAACTTTTTTTTGTCTTTTCCCAGGATAAGAGACATGTGTCCAAATTTTGGGATATTAGCTTTCATGGCTTTATAAACAAGGATCTGTTTGGGAGTGTTGGAAATATGATCATCCCCCCTAATCACATGAGTGACTTTCTGGTCAATGTCATCCACCACTACTGAAAGATGATAAGTGGGAAGACCGTCCCTTCTGAGAAGCACAAAATTCTCAATATTATCCAATTGTGTGGTGATATCTCCGTGTATCATATCTCTGTATCTAAGTTCTCCTTTTGGGACCTTGAATCGAATGGCTTTGGAACGACCCTGTCTCTCATATTCCTTGATCTCCCTTTCAGAAAGATGAAAGCAGGTGCACCGGGATTCCCACTGTTTGGTGGTCTGCTTCATATCCGGGGAACAGTAACAGTAATAAGCCTTATCTTTCTGGACCAGCTCTTCGGCTTTCTGTTTATAAAGAGAAATTCTCTGGGATTGAAAAACAGGCCCTTCATCCCAATCCAAGCCCAGCCATTCAAGGCCTTGGATGATGCCGGCACTCATTTCCTGGGAAGACCGGGATACATCGGTGTCCTCAATCCTTAGAATAAATTTTCCTCCATGATGGCGGGCATACAGCCAGTTATAAAGAGCTGTTCTGGCGGCACCAATATGAAGGTGACCTGTGGGGCTGGGAGCAAATCTTACGCGGACCATTCTTCCCAATGAATATAGCAGAAACATCAAGAACAGTAAACCTTTTTAGTAGAGAAATTCAGATGTGGCTGTCGCTCCCTTCAGATTCTTAACGCCATTCTTCTTCGTTTTTCTCGGCTTCTGCGTAACTCCCCCCGTCCTTTAAAAAAGCTGTAAATGGTCATTTGTAAATTGTTAATGGCTTTTCATTCAGAGACCCTAAGTTTATATTCAACTCACCACTTACCATTCACAATTCACCGTTTTTTAATGTCGCTTCAGCCATACCTGAATTTCCTTAAGCTGTCATGAATAATTCATGTTAATATTAAAAAAAAACAAAAAATAAGGTCGCAGGCTTTTCAAAAAAAATTATTGTGAAGGCTGTGCGAAGATAATATAATGATTTGTTCTTAATAAAATCTGAGTTATTCACGAATCAAAGTCTTTTTATATGAATAATTCAGGAAAAAAGGGAGTGTCATTAATGGATAAAAAAGAGGTATTAAAAAAGATTGCCAAAAGACTGCGTATTCATTCTTTAAACATGACTTCCACGGCTGGATCCGGCCATCCCACCACCTGCCTTTCCATGGCAGAAATCGCTGCCTGCCTGTTTTTTGGAGAAATGAGATACAACATTCATGATCCTTTTGACTGGTCCAATGATGAATTTGTTCTCTCTAAAGGCCATGCGGCCCCACTATTGTGGGCTTGTTATGCTGAGGCGGGAATCATTCCTCTGGAAAGCCTTCAGGACTTAAGAAAAATTTCAAGTTCTCTGGAAGGACATCCCACCCCCCGGATGAATTGGGTTAAATCAGCCACTGGCTCTCTGGGACAGGGCCTTTCCGTTGGGGTAGGAATCGCAGCCGGCATCAAATTGGCTGAATCTGACCGGAGAGTGTATGTGGTTCTTGGAGACGGAGAATGCGCTGAAGGATCGACTTGGGAAGCATCCAACAGTGCGGCTGACTTAGGTCTTGATAACCTGTGCGCTGTGGTGGATATCAATCGTTTATCTCAGTCAGGTGCCACCATGCACGGCCATGACATTCATGCCTATTCAGAAAAATTCAAAGCGTTTGGCTGGGAACCCATTGAAATAGACGGCCATGACATTGATCAGATCCTTCAGGCTCTTCAAAAAGCAAAACAATCAGAAAAACCAGTGGTTGTCTTAGCGAGGACCCTCAAAGGCAAAGGTGTCTCTTTCCTGGAAGATAAAAACGGATGGCATGGAAAGCCCTTAAAAGGCGATGATTTGAATAAGGCGCTTAAAGAACTCGGCTCTATGCCTGAAATCAATGCCAAAAAGCATGTGAACAAACCAGAGAAAGTAACAGCTCCTTCATTCAAAAAAAGATCTGACTTTGAAAAACGGGAGTATGAAAAAGACACCGCTACCCGCAGAGGCTATGGAAATGCGCTGGTCAGCTTAGGAAGAGTCAATGACGCAGTGGTCGCTATTGACGGAGATGTGAAAAATTCCACCTATGCTGAGGACTTTTTTGAGGCTTTTCCTGAAAGGTCTTTTCAATCCTACATTGCCGAGCAGAACATGATCGGCATGGGTGTGGGCATGGCCGTTAAAGGATTCATCCCTTTCATGGCCACTTTTTCAGCTTTTCTGGGGAGAGCTCATGACCAGATCCGGATGGCGGCCTACTCACTGTCCAACATTAAAATGGCTGGATCCCATGCCGGAGTCAGCATCGGAGAAGACGGTCCCTCTCAAATGGGATTGGAAGACCTGGCCATCTTCACTCCCATCCCAGGATGTGCGGTGTTTTATCCCTGCGATGCTCCCTCAGCCGAAGCCTGCGTTGAAACCATGGCTCAGCATGAGGGCATGGCTTACATAAGGACTACCCGGCCCGCTACACCCGTTCTTTATCAAAAAGGCGAAAAATTTCCTGTAGGAGGCTCTAAAGTCATAAAAAAGAGCGGCGAAGACAAGGCTCTTATAGTGGCTGCAGGAATCACGGTTTTTGAAGCCTTGAAAGCTTATGAAGAATTGAAATCAAAGAAGATTTCAATACGGATCATGGATGCTTTTTGCATAAAGCCTGTGGATCAAACTGGCTTGATCGAAAATGCAGAAAAAACCGGAAATAAAGTCGTGGTGGTGGAAGACCATTATCCCAGCGGAGGATTGGGAAGTGCTGTGAGCCAGGCTCTGGCGGGAAAAGCTGATATCATCCATCTGGCTGTAAAATCCCTTCCCCGATCCGGGAAACCAGAAGAGCTTCTGGATAAATACGGAATATCTGCGGATCACATCATCGAAGCCGTAGAGAAACTAAACTACTAAATTGGGGGCGGTTTATCCATTTACCCTATTTTTTAAGACATCATGACAGCAGGATGAGTGAGCATGAATAGGCTTTCACTAAAAAAAAATTCTTTTTTTATCCTTTTCTGTGTTCTCATACAGTGTTCCTCTCAAGCCGACACCGGCAAGGTTACCGTGGTTTATGACGGAGACACCATTCAAGTGGAGTTTGCTTCAGGGAAGAAAGAAAAAATCAGATTGATCGGAGTGGATGCTCCTGAG
>Ga0180433_10010898_pt1 | contig 10865 bp, 2 predicted proteins | sample SS_ome_8_FD_132980 | JGI IMG/M metagenome (GOLD analysis project Ga0180433, IMG submission 132980) | Hypersaline lake sediment archaeal communities from the Salton Sea, California, USA - SS_1_D_1 metaG | ecosystem: Environmental > Aquatic > Non-marine Saline and Alkaline > Hypersaline > Sediment...
ACTGTTACAGCCACCCCCGCCGCTTCCAACGCGGGAATGTCGTTTATATCATCTCCGATAAAGCATATTTCAGACAAAGGCACGTTATACTTTTCTGAAATGATTTTCAATACGAACAACTTATCTTTTATGCCCTGATGCACGTCCTCAAGATTGAATTTTTTTGCAAGACTCCGTGCAGATTGGCCCTCGTTATCTCTAATATCAGGATCTGCTCCCGCTTTTAATAATGCTTCTATGAGGATAGTATTTTTTTTTGTACAGCCCATGCAAGTGCTGTCATGCCGGTCGAGTCTTGTATGTTGAGATCAGGCTTGTGTGCGAGTATGCCCTTTATTCTGAAGCACCTTTCCTCTTGTACCGTTGTGATGAGAGCTGTGCGACTAGCACAGTCTTTTATGTTTCTGTATTTTTCTTTTTGAATAAAATAATTGACTAGCCTATTATTTTGAGAGAAGTCAAACGTAGCATTTTTTTCAATTAATGCTTCAATTGCATCGTCATTATCAAGGAATGCGGCTTGCGATATAGGGAAAAAACCCTCTGCGTTTGCTTTATTAGGATTAGCACCTGCATCTAGCAGTATTTTTACTATTTCTGTGTGATTATTTGCTATAGCAGTAAGAAGAGGTGTGTTGCCTTCACTATCCTGTATATTGAGATCTGCACCTGCGTGGATCAACATTTGAACTACTTGTGGGTTGCCCGTTTTTGCAGCAACAGAAAGAGCAGGAATCCCTTTGGCGTTTCTTAACTGAGCAGAAGCACCTTTTTGTAACTGAGTGCGTATAGAGGCTACATCTCCACTCTCTAAAGCTTCAAAAAATACTATCCTATCAAAGGCTTCTTTTTTGAGGTTGAGTGTTTCTTGCAATCTCGTAAGACTTACTTGGTAGTCAGGCCAAGGAGTTGTCATCGTGGATGCTATCCAGTCGAAAAACTTTTGTGTGAAAGCTTTATGTGTTTCATCTTTCAGGTATGCTCTTTCCTCCTTTGAAAAATGGAGCTTTCCTGTAAAAGGGCGTGCTTTAAGGCGCAAAGCAAAAACCGCAGGTTCTTTATCTGGAAAACTTTTGCTGCTATTTTGAGCTAACACACCTTGATCACCGAAGAGGTAGAAATTTTTGGCGTGCTTGACTCCCTTTTTATTATCCGCAGCTATTTGCTTTTGAATTTCCTCAGCAGCATGAATATCGAGTAAAACAAGTTGATATTTACCTGGTTGTCCCTCCTTTGAGGGGTCTTCTATAAGGAGGTATTCTGTTGCAGGCTTCATTCTTTCATAATGAGAGAGAGAGCTTTCGGTAATAGTAAGAAAGCTTTCTGCGTAGAGGAGGTCACTATCTAAGATGTCTTCACATTGGCTATAGCGCGAGTGTATGGGGACAAAAGTTTCGGCACTATACTCTTTTTTTAGTGTTGGAGGAGTTTTTCCGCGCATATACGGTCTGTCAGGTAAGGAAAGGTGTTGTACCGACTCTTCCTCTGTAACCTGTTCGCTCACCTCTTCTTGGACTACCTCTACATTACTTACAGTAGCTTCTTGTGAGTGAAGAGATATGGAACTTGGTAGTGTAGAGAGTTTGGCAGATATGAGCTCATCACACTGCTTCTTGAGGTCTTCCGGTGAAATAACTGCTTTCAAGCTTGTATCTCGTGCGCATTCTCTTTCCCAGTCTTTGACCAAGTTACTCTTGATTTTCTCTAGAGCTTCTCTTGTGGTTAAAGCAGTTTCCTCAATGCCTAGAGAGGCTACAGGGTCGCTTTGTGTTTGGGAGATAAAGAAGTTCTTCATTTTCCAAAAAAGCTTTCCAGCTTCTTCTAAAGGCATGGTTTGTTCTTTTTTCCAGAACCTCTCCTCAATTAGGTTAGTGAAAGCGAGAAGTAAGCTGTCAAAATTCTTGTGGCCGTTGTCTTCTCCTGCGGTAGTATATAAATGGTGAAAAAAGTCTTTAAGATAATAGGAGGAACCACCTGCTTTGCTTGCCTTTTTATTTAAAGTATCGAGTTCATCAACTTGAGCAATGAAAGAAACAGATTGACCCATAAAGAGTTCGCGAAGTCTACCGACTCCTTGAAGAAAGTCATCTTTTGTAGTTGTGTGATTAAGAGTAGCTACAGCTTTTGAGTTGGGGGGAAGGGGCGCATCTCTTCCTACAATGTCAGACTGGCCGTAAAACCAAAAAATCTTTTCCTTATCAATTTCACTCTCAGAAAGAGGGATGGACTTCATTGTATGTCGATCAAGTACCACAGGGTTGCCTAAACTGTCAAAGTAGCACACCCCTTCTACAGCTGTTTGTGCGAGTATTTCTTTAGCTGCAGACTCATAACTTATGAAATCCCGAAAGGTTCCTGCAATATCTATGAGTACGTTTTTGTCCTTGTTCGCATCCAATACTGCTTTGAGTGTTTCTGTTTTGACTGTAGAGACAGGGACTGTAGCGATAGGGTCGGTGCATTTTTTTTGCAATGCGATTAATGTATTCATTGTAGCAGAGGGATCAGTGATTGTTTGAAGAGAGGTGGGGATGCTTTCTGCAATGGTTCCAGAGCCTCCTTGTGAGTGTGCGAGCATACTGACAAGGTTGTGGGCAGAGCTCGTGATTTTCTGAGGGAAGATGGTAATTTTTGGAATGATGTAAGAGAAGATAAAGTGCAGTTTTGTTCTTGGATTGCTGTTAATGTAATCTGTGAGTTTTTGGATATCAGTCGTTTTAATTTTATAGATAGATGAAGGCCATCCAGGGATATCTTTCGTGAGCTTTTGATAGGCCTCATATGAGGGACTCTCTTCAAAGTCAGCGTTGTGCATAGCTTCTTTTTTTAATTCATCTACATAGGACACAATGTTATTTGCAGTAAAAGCTTCCTTGAGATTGCCTTGCACAGTGAAATTGACTAAATGATCGATGGAGGTAAATTGTGACTGAGGCACGATTTTTCCTCTGCTTGCTGGAAGAGCAATTCGAAAGCTGTCCAACTTGTATCTTTCGTTTACTTTTTTGCAGAGGGTTTGGGGAAGATAATAAAGAAGTTGCTGTTGCAAAACTGCGTAGCGCTTTTTTGCCTCAGGAGTTAAGGATGCATGATAGGCGATGCTCTCTTTTGAAGGCTTTCCTTGCAGGTCAGCAACGATAGAAGTAAAATTTTTATTTGTTGGGGGAATATGCAGGAGGTGTTCAGCGATTCTTGCTGCCAAAACAGGAAGTAATTCCTTTTCATAATGCTCTTTTGTAGGGGTCAAGCCTTCTTTTCTCGAGAGAAAGTCAAAAAGAAGGTCTCTCGTACATGTAGCATCAAAAAGGGTGTGTTCAAAAAGTTCCTCAATTGCGCTACAGTGGGTTGTTTCTATAGGCTCACACTTTCCAATAGCGTAGTCATGAGGGTGTCTAGGATCAAGACACTCTGTAGATTCTTCAAAAAAGTTTGAGACTTCTGTACAAAGTTGTTTCCGGATAGAAGCAAGGAGTCTTTGTTGCTCTGTTGGAGCGCCTGCGTGCTGCTGAAAGAAGCCCTCTTTTGCCTTTAAAACTGCTAGATTATGCATTGTGCTCGTTGTAACGAGTACACATTTACCGTGTTTTTTTGCATCTTCAAGCTGTCTATTGATATACTGTAGATCTTCTATGCGGTCTCCTGTATCTCGGGAAAAATGGATAGGTATGATAGCCTGATCAAATGCATCGCCCAAAATGGATGCAAGGTGCACATAAAGCTCTTGAAAGAGCGCAGAAGGAAGGGTGATGGATGTAAGTCGTCCTTTTTTGGTCGTGAGAAACTTCCATAAGGGAATGAGGAGTTTGGATTTTCCGAAGCCTGTTTTTGCCTCAATTATGATCTTTTTTAATGTGCTTTCGAGTTCTGTTCCTTCTGTGAGTTTTTGTAGGGCTTCAAATTGCTCATCCCGGATGAGAACATTAAAAATTGACTCAAAGACGAGAAGGTGGGGATGCTGGGAGGGGGTATAGCAACGCCGTGCCTGCAGAATGGTAAAAAGCTTTTCAATTGCCCCTTCTCTATTTTGCTCAGACGCTGATTGGGCATGTGTTATTTGTTTTTCGGCACGTTGCAGCTGTTGGGAGTGTGTTTTTATAATGAGGTATTCCCCGATAAGTTGTTTGAGTTTTTGTAATTTTTCCACAGAGAGGCTAGGGTTAGAAAGGAGAATGGCATTATCATCTTCTCTTCCAAAATGGAGAATGAGTTGTCTGAGAGAAAGCTTTGAGAGAAGGCCTCCTTTTACTTGTAATGCTAGGTCAAGAGGATAGGTGTGAGCAATTTCTAAGATTTCTTTTTCTTTGTTTTCAAGTTCGGTCTTGTAGCTCTTTTGATGATTGGAAAGCTCAGTTTTAAGAGCGTCTATTTGTGCTTTATCTAAGGAGGGTGTAGGAGGAGCTGTGAGTTCTGTCTGAAGAACTTTTTCTTTTATAGCGATTCCGTCTAGAACCCGTTGATACTCACCTTGCACACATGGCTCTTCTGAGTGAAAAGAGGAAAAGAGTGTTTGTAGCTCTTTTAAAGCGGTGATGTTTTTTTGTACGGTATCTTTTCCTGGCTTTTTTATCACAGCAGCTGGAGAGGCTTGTGGCGCTTCTATAAGGCGCGCATATGTTTTCATAGGGTGCTCTAAAGAAGGCAGAGGTTTTATAGGAAGAGGTTTTTCCAACAAAGTGGGCTGTGTTGCCTTTAAAAGTCTAGAACGCGCAGGTTTAATTGTATGCGTATAGCTTGAGTATTTTGCCTTAGACCATTTTTGTTGTAGTAAAGAAGGCGCGTCTGCATAGTATCTACTATAGAGCTTTTTAAGCTGTTGGATAAACGTTCCGTTATTTATGCTGTCTTTAAGCTGCTGTGCAGAGGGAACCGTTCTATCGTCTTTTATACGAAGTAAAAGGTTTCTTATAACTTGGACGGGCCCACTAGGGTCAAATTTTGAGGCGTCTAAAAGAAAAAGGAGATTTTTATATTCGGGGGAGCTGCTCTCCTTTGTTTGTAATACATCATAATAATAGAGAAAGTTTGCTATGAAGTTATACCCAGGTCTCGTAAAAAATTCGATCTGCCTAGGTTTTGCGTTTTCAAAAGTGCCCTTCATATCAAATAGCGTGCCGACTGAAAACCACTCTTCGTGTAGCTGCGTTTTTGAAGCAGGAGAAGAGGCAAAGGTATAAGACCTCTCTATGGATCTTTCTATGGGGGCTTGTCCAGTTAAGAGAGCGAGCCTATTTTCTACAATGAACTGTTCTTCCTGCGACAGGCCTCCTTTTTCCGAAGCTATTTGGAGACACTCTTTTTCTGTTTCTGCTGAAAGACGATAGAGAAAAACATTATTGATTTGAGTGAGGTAATTGACGATATCTTTGCTTAGGTGAGAGAGGTAGATTTTTCGTGTCTCTTGAGGTGCTTTATTCAGAAATTTGACCGCTAGTTGTAAGCGAATACCGAGAGCAGTTGGATGGATATCCATCTTTTCTTCTTTAGAAGGAAAGAGAGCATGCAGTGTAGAAAATTCGGAGGGAGAAAACTCTGGGGCAAAGTGCTCCATTTTTTTCATGAGCATGCTTGCGTGTTCATAGTTTTGATAGGAAAGAGCAAGATAAGTAAGGTAGAGGAACTCACTCGTTGATTTAGGGCGTAGATAGTTTGTTTCTTCGTCAATGGAAAAGGAGAGAAGAGAGTCTGTTGGAGCGATTTCAACTTCCCTTTTTTTAGGGAAAAAAGAGGTTTTTTGGTGCTCAAACTGTCTTGAAGGCATAAGGGCAATACGCTTTCCTTCTTTATTCTTTAAAATAAGGTAATGTTCTGCAGGGGATAATGAGGGAAGGTTTTGATGCTCATCAATAAAAAAACCAGGGTGTTGAGAGGAAAACCATTTTTTTGTTTGAGGGTTTCTATTAAATGACAGAGAAAATTCAGTAAGCTCTATTTTGGTTATTTCGCCGCTCTCATTTTTCCATGAGAGGAGGTCGTTGTTGGAAGTGAGCGCTTTCATTCTTCTGATGAGAGGGGCATAGCGAGGTACCTTTGCAAAGAAGAGCTTTTCTCCCACTGGAGAGAGCCCCTTCTCATCTATTTGATAAGAAGGAGTTTCTTGCCCCTTCTTGATAAGAAGAATTTTTGTTGGTTCCTTCTCTCTGTACCAGTAAGATATATTTCGTCTCAGACAGCCATCTATAGATAAGGGATGCTCTTCAGGCAGGAGGTCAGAAGAAAAGGGGCGTGTCAATGAATACCGGTACCAATCACCCTCATAGAGACGTGATATGAAAACAGTTGAGCCGTCAAATTGTACTCGGAATTCCTGATTAGAGGCAGTTGTAAGTTGGTATTCACTTGCAGAGATCTGCTGTGTTTTTGTGATATTTTTAATATATCTTTTTACTCCTGTATCCTGGAGTAACCACATAGGTAGGAATTGGCTTGCGACTGCATGTTTTTTTAATACTTCGAGACCTTCAAGGTAATCTTCTTCTATTTGGGTGTGTTCAAAAGAAGAGGGGGTGCTTTTTGAAGCGGTTTGTTGAATGTATGGAAGTATATCGGTGGTCAGCTTTGATAAAGATCTTTCTTTCCAGTAGGGGAGCAGGGATATGAGTAATTCATTGACTTGCTTTTGAGTAGCTGCATCATCTGCAGATGCAGCTCTTTTGACTCTTTCTAAAAAGCTTGTCTCTTGTCTCTGAAGAAGTTCAGGCGATTCAACCTGAGGAAGGTAGGAGAGAAGGATGCCTTCTGTGCGTAAAAGAAAAAGTTCTACGTCGGTCCAGTTGTTTGTGTGTGCTCTATTTTGGGCCATCTTTAAAAAAGAGATAAAAGAGGAGAGCGTTTCTTTGGGGCCAGAAACAAGCCTTTGTAAGCTCGTTGTAAAAGGCTCGTCACTCTCTTTTTGGGGAATCGTTGATCTAAAAAGAAGAGCTTGAAAGAGTGCACGAAATCTTGGTTCTTTTAATCTGTGTAGGTGAGAAGAAAAGTATCTCATCATTTGAGCTGTAAGTAACTCGTCACTAGTTGTGATCGAAGCGATTTCTTGTACCTCTTGCGCCTCTATGTCTCCTGCATTTTTTGTGATATTGAGTAGGTTATTTTGATTGGACGATTCTCCGCGGAAGAGATATTGTTTCATCCAACTTTCTAAGGGAGCAAGGGAACCTGTAAAAGTTGTAGTAAAGGAACTGGTATTCAGAGAGCAGTGCTCAAGATACTCGTTGAAGAGCAAGTCAGTTGTACCATATTTTAGTTCCAAATTACTTTTTAAAACAGCATCTTTGCTTACTGTTCCATGAAAGCCAAAAGCGAAGAAAAAAGAGCACCAGGAATCTGTTAAAGTGGAGTAGTCGCAATTGGCACCTAAGATGTCATCAAATAATTTTTTAAAATCACTTAGCGAGTCAATTTTATGTGTTTTTGACCATAACGAGTAAAGCATGTTCATTTCTGGGTCATTACGGAGATCTTCTAATGAAGAGAACGTTTGTACATTCCAAAGTACATACTTTTGTGATTGCCTAGGGAAAAAATTCCGACACCATGTCTGGGGATCTTGTTCGTTTAAAGGATGAAAGAGAAAGGCGATGCTTTTTTTTGCTTCTGCAACAAGATGCGGCTTGGAGGGACAAAATAAGTAGCGATTTTGAAGAAGTTGTTGAGCACGTTTCTGATAGAAGGCTGTAAGTGGTTTAAGATCTTCGTTAGATGCCAGTATTTTAAGTTGAATAGCAAAGAGTTTAAGAAAGTAGCAGCCAATGTTAGGGGTGGTTTTTAGTGTGCCTCCTTCATGGGTGAGGAATTTTTGCAAGATACTAGAAAGCTCATTAAGCTCACGTACTTTTGCCATCCGGCAACTGCTCCAACTAGGATCATCAACAGAGGGAAGGGCGTCAATTGCTCGTTCAATGAGTTGTTTGCAATCAATGAAATTTGAGTTATCGATCAGAGAGTAGGCTTTTGTTCTCACCTCACCTAGGTTGTGAATGTCTATTGCCGTTTCCTCGGTTTGTTTTATTGATACAGGAGGAGGCGTTTCCAATTGAAAAGACTGGGGGGATCGTTCTTCAGGAGAAAGGTCAGTCGTTTCACTTATCTCAAGAGAAGCCTGTTGCTTTATTGCATGCTGAAGTTCTTTTTCAATCGCGCTAAACTCTTCGTTGAGAGTTTGGGCTCGTTCTTCGGATATGATATGTTTGTTTTTAAGATTCAGTATTTTGCGTGATATTCGTGAAAGCGCGCTCAAAATAAGAGGCGCATGTTCAGGGTTATCTTTGCTGTTTTTAACAAAGTTTTTCAGTGAGTAAACATAAAACTCTATTTTGAGTTTATGTGCTGTTTTTTTGCCAAGGCGTTTCATAAAGAGTGCAAAAAAGGGTCGAAGCGTGCAAGAGCCACCATATTGAGAGGTAAAAATTTGATCCTTGTCCTCACTGCTTTTTACTGATCTAGGCCATGCTCCAAGAACAGACTCGTAAAAATCCTCAATCTTAAAACCAGTATTTTCAGAGAGAGGAAGGGATGAAAAGTATTCAGGTTTGTGCGTGACCATTACTTCATGTAAGAGAGAGAAAAAGTTGGACGATTCAATTTCCTCAAGAGGAGCTTTTTCTAAAAGCATATATGAAGAAAAACGCGAACGGTGTCCTTCTGTTTGTCCGATGTGGTAATTGAGTCCCTCTCCTCTGTTGATAACGTCTCCAGAGATGTACTCTTTTTCGCCCTCTTTATGCATGGTAAATCTGATCAATATCGCGTGGCCAGAAGGGTATGCATTGTACCCTGCAGGAATTAGGGCCGAACCATCCTTTCGTAATATTTGAAGTATTTTTTGAGTGCGGAGTTTTTGTGCTTCAGGAAAAGTTATGCCATCTACAAGACTATCGCTATATTTTGAGTACTGCAAACAGGTTTGTAGCTCTTTATTTATTGTTTGTACGCTCTCTTCATCTCTAAGTTCAGGAGGAACATCTGATGAGTGGAAAAAGTTTACAAGCCCTTGCAGCGTGTTGGTACGATTGGCGGCGCTTCCTATATCCGATCCAGATAAATCGGTATGAGCAACTGCAAAGAGGTCTTTGGCGTTTTCTTCTGTGAATAAATCGGGGCCATCCGGACCGAATGGTTCGAGAGGAGGAGTCGCAGGGGGGATAGAAGGCTCAGGATGGAGTATGTCGATAAGAGCAGGGTCGTCAGCTGGCGGTGAAGTGGGCTTAAAATGGAGTACTTTGCCAGAGGTAGCGTCAGCTTTTTGTGTGGGTGAAGCGCTGGCCTCAGAAGAAGGACATATGGGAGATATGGTGCGTTTCCCGTGATAGAACTGTTGCCATAGCTCTGCTCCTTCTTTTGAGCACGTAAAGGTGTGCAAAGAAAATATGTGTAACATCGATTTAAAGGAGTACTTTAAAAATGCCCATATACGTCCTCTAAAGGAGAGCTTTTTTATTTGTTTAGAAGATTTACGCAATTCCTCGTTTTTTGTAGGGGGTTTAATATTAATAGAAGACATGAAAATATTAAGTTTTAGTTTTTTTCTTTTATATAATAAAAAAAAGAAAAAAACTAAACAATAATCTTAATATTTCAAAAAAATCTACTCTATAATAACAAAAGCCTTATGAAACTCTGTGGCAAAAGAGGCAATCATCAGATCAAGCGTTTTGGAAGCTTGCGCTGCAAAATCCCTTTTTGCGGCAGTAAGAAGGGTGCCTTGCGACCAGGTCATTGCCCAGATCGTGCTCTTATTGCGCTTGAGCTCTGCCTCTTCAAAGAAAGCAAGTTGTACAAAGCCAACAGTTTGATCTCCGCTTACCTCAATTGTCTTCAAGCGGAGGACGAGCATCGGGTTCTTTTCACTTTCATGGACAAAGATCTGGTTCTGGACCAGTTTTGTCACCATAGAGGAGTAGATATTTTCTCGTTTTAAATCAAGCGAAGCGAGTTCATTTTCTGCAACTTCCATTTTAAAGCGAATTTTTGGTCGAGGGTCGTGAGCCTCTTCTGAGGCAATAAGAGAGGAGCAAGAAAAAAGTAAAAAGAAACAAAATGTACGTAGCATAGAGATATCCTTGGGATGATGATTTGCTCATTATTCATACCGGAGAGGAAAGAGGATTGCAAGAAAAATATGGTTTTTACTAAAAATAAGGAGGAGGAGAAGATATGCAATACAGACAAATGGGAAAATGGGGGCTCAAGCTTAGTGAGCTTTCACTTGGTTCTTGGATCACTTTTGGTGATACGCTCGACCTTGACGGGGTGAAAAAGTGCATGAAATATGCCTTTGATCAGGGAGTCAATTTTTTCGATAATGCTGAACTCTACGCGCATGGAGTATCAGAACTCCTTATGGGAGAAGCGCTTAAGCTTTTTCGGCGAGAAGAGGTAGTTGTTTCTACAAAGATTTTCTGGGGAGGAGAGTCTCCAAATGAGACAGGTCTTTCCTACAAACACCTTATTGAAGGAACAAAGCGCTCGTTAAAGCGGTTACAGCTCGAATATGTAGACCTTCTTTTTTGCCATCGGCCAGATACAACAACTCCTATTGAGGAGACTGTGTGGGCGATGAACCAGCTGATTCAAGAAGGCTGCTGCTTTTATTGGGGAACTTCTGAGTGGCCTGCTGAAGCAATTGAGGAAGCATGTGAGATTGCAGAAAGAAAGGGTCTTCGAGGACCATCTATGGAGCAACCTCAGTATAATCTCTTCCATCGTGAGAGGGTAGAAAAAGAATATGCACCTCTTTATGAGCAGTATGGTCTTGGAACAACTGTATGGAGTCCATTAGCCTCTGGCGTCTTAACAGGAAAGTATAATGAGGGCATTCCAGAGAACTCGAGATTGAAGCGCCATGAGTGGCTGCAAAAGCATATGAATGG
>Ga0180433_10010900_pt1 | contig 10863 bp, 8 predicted proteins | sample SS_ome_8_FD_132980 | JGI IMG/M metagenome (GOLD analysis project Ga0180433, IMG submission 132980) | Hypersaline lake sediment archaeal communities from the Salton Sea, California, USA - SS_1_D_1 metaG | ecosystem: Environmental > Aquatic > Non-marine Saline and Alkaline > Hypersaline > Sediment...
CAAGAATGTTGGGAATCCAAAGATTGTATATTTTTTATTTAGCGAGGCAAATGGCTCTTTTGAAGGATCCGAGCCGTCTACTTTGACGTTTACAAATTTTTCTTTGAATATATCGATGACCTTTTTATTCGTAAATACTTTTTTATCGATTGCCTTGCAAATAGAGCATACCGGTGTGAAAAAATCGATAAACAGCTTTTTGTTTTCTTTTTTAGCTTGTTGCAGCGCTTTGTCAAAGTCTTTTTCCCAGAACGTAATCTTTTGTGTTGGTTTTGCGATATAGGTTTCTTTGTATGCGTTAAATGCGACAAAAACGGACATTGCTATGGAGCTAATTCCAACAAGGTTTTTAAAAAGTTTCCAGAATTTTGAATCATATGGGGTGATGCTATACAGATAAAATATTCCAATGGACAACATGAATGCCGACAAAATCCACAGAAGAATACTTAAAGGCATAATGTTTTGCAAAAAGTAGAAACAGACACCAAAAAGTAGCAATCCAAATATTTTTTTGATTTCAAGCATCCAAGCACCTGCTTTTGGCATCATTGAAATTGATCCTGAGAATGTTCCAACAATTATTAGCGGAACGCCGAGCCCTATACCAAAAGCAAACAATAAAAAGAAGCCCAAAAGCTTACTTCCCATTGTTGTGACAATGCTCAAAAGTAGTACAAGACCTGGCGATACACAAGGAGATGCGATAGATCCACTTGCAAGACCAAATACAAATATTGAAAACAGAGACTTCTTGCTGGTTGTACCTCCGGTTGTTTGCATAAACCGTGGTATGTACATTTCATAAAATCCAAGCATCGAAAGAGCTAGGTACGCTAAAAATACGACAATTATTGTGACAAATATGGGGTTTGACAGTATTGTTCCAAAAACTTGCCCTGTAAAGGCTGCTACGAGTCCCAAAATAGAAAATGTAACTGCTATTCCCATTACATAGACCAAAGACAAGAAGAAATTATAGAAAACAGATTTGCTTCCTTGGGCTTGTAAAATTCCCACAGTGATAGGAACCATAGGATAGATGCATGGTGTAAGACTAAGAAGAATGCCAAGAAGTAGGGCGATAATGATTTGTACCCATGGTGATTTTGTTTTTTTAACTAAATTTTGCAAACGTTGCGTCCATGATTTTTTTGTTTTTTTGTTGCCCTTTTTTCGAGTTCCGGATTTTTCTGTTTTTACTAACGCATTTATATTTGTTGCCATTTCTTCTATTTCCCCGTGAAGCTCTCCCTCATCAAACGGTATCGTTTCTTCTACCATTCCTTTTTTAGAGCTCAGGTAATAAGAAAGATGTATGTGTGCATTTTTAATTTCAGATCCAGACTTTTTTGTTGCTTCTAGCGTTATGGTAAAGTTTTTGTTATATACTTTTTTCGTTTCCCTAAATTCTTTTGAAAAGTGATTTATTGGCTGCTCATCTATTTTCCATTCTGATAAGTACAATTGCGGGTGATCAACTTCTACGTTTATATAATCTTTGTATACAAAATCACCTTTTTGCAATTTTAATGTTAAATCTATTTTTTTAGTGGTTTCACTGATTTGGCTATATGAGATATCTGTTTTTGCAAACATCGTTAATGCACTAAACAAAAACAGAATCGGTAGCATAATGGCGTTATTAAAAATTTTACTATTTTTTACCATGGCTATACTTCTCCTTGGAGTGTTATTTGTCTTTTTTACAATATCATTATAAAATCTATTATACCTTTTGCTTTGTGTTTTGAAAATAGATATAACAAAAAGCCTAAAAATTAGGCTTTTTGTTTGAATAGTCTTTAAGAAATTTAGTGGGGCTGTAGCTCAGTTGGTAGAGCGCACGAATGGCATTCGTGAGGTCACCGGTTCGATTCCGGCCAGCTCCACCAACCTTTGCCAATTTCAGTTTTAGGAGCCTGTCTGACGTAGCTGTAAGCGGAGACGCATTTTTATTCTTATGGGTGAGAAAATTAAGTATTTTGTATTTTTTAAGAGTCTTTTGTCTTTAAAATTTTTATATTTCCCGAATTGGAACTTATTTTGATAACAGATTCTCCAGTTCCTATGGTGCCGTCTACTTCGCGTTTGAACCTGTCCCAGGTTTTTTTGTTGAGCAAAACAGATTGAGGTTTTAACGTTATGAAATGCTCACAGGTTAGTAGTCCCCTATGGGTTTGTGCTTTTATGTCAGCATTTGTTTTTGAGGGTAAAGAAAGGGAAATGTTTCCGGAGTTGCTTGTTAAATATACTGAGCCGATTGATGGTATTTTTTTGCAGTCAACCTTGATTGCGCCTGTATGAGTCGTTGCATGTAAACTTTTTGATGATTGCAATATGCTGATATTTCCATATTTTGTCTTTGCATCTATGTTACCGACAGATTGAGAGATTGCTATATTTCCTTGTTGTGCGTGTGCTCTTATTGATCCTTTTGCATCTAAAATTTTAATATCTCCTTTGTCAGAAGATGCTTTTATTTTTCCTTGAACTCTTTTTATCTTAATATCACCTTTTTTTGTGTTGAGATTTACAGTTATGTTGTTTGGAACGATAAGTTCGTAGTCTACAATGCCCGTCGATTTTTCGTTTTTATATTTTGTTTTTATGGCAATCTTATTTGCTGCTAATTGGTTTTCAACGTCAATTTCGATATCTTGGGTATTTTCCTTCTTTGAAACCCGTTTGCAGGCCTTGAGAATTATGGAATTCAGGCTCCATTCTGTTTTAATTTGTATATTCCCGTATATATTATCTATTGAAAGGGTTCCTTTTTTTTCAAGAGTTAATTCTTTATGAATAATCTCTTGTTTTTGCTTTGAAAAGAGTTTAGAATATAGACTTTCTAGTGATATTTTACTCAAAGTTGAATTATTAAAAAAGGTAGAAGTTAGAAATAAGGTATAAAATATATGTGTTTTTCTCATCGTCTCATCCTCAAATATTTTATAGATTGTTATGATCCGCTTATCTTTAGTCCTTCTTGCCTGTCAAAGTCCCTGTGTGATGTAGCTTTAGTGAAGACGTATTGGCCAAGACTGGAGCCTGTCGAAGAACGGATTTCTTGTAAAGCAATAGGTGTATTTTTATGAATATTACAAAAATTAGTAAAAGTGTTCAAAGTGCTCTTGATACATATCTTGATGATTATCCCCCCATTTTGTCAATAATTCGCCAAATAGATGCGCAAGGTGGGAAATCTTTTTTAGTTGGTGGGGCTGTAAGAGATTTGCTTCTTGGTGTTAAGATAAAAGATTTAGATATAGAAGTTCATGGCATACCGTTGGGTGATCTTCAAACTATTTTAAAAAAATTTGGACATGTGATCTTAGTAGGAAAAGTTTTTGGCGTTTTACGTATCAAGGGCCTTGATGTAGACTGGTCAATTCCCAGAAAAGATCTTGCGGGAAGAAAGCCTGAAGTAGTCACCGACCCATTTATGGATCTCAGAGAAGCGTTTTTAAGAAGAGATTTGACTATAAATGCTATGGGTATAGATCTGATAACACATGAATTGATTGATCCTTTTGGCGGATACAATCATCTTGAAAATAAAATTCTGAGTGCTCCTGATAAAAATAAATTTTTGGAAGATCCGCTTCGTTTTTATCGTGTTATGCAATTTATCAGTCGGTTTGAAATGTTTCCAGATGAGCAGTTGAACGAAATTTGCAGGGACATGGATATTTCTAATGTGTCTGTAGAGAGAATAGAGGTAGAATTTGACAAGCTGATGCTAAAATCCAAGAAACCATCTTTGGGTATACGGTGGTTAAAAGAGATTGAAAGGTTAAGTGAGGTTTTGCCCGAGTTGTATAACATTGTTGATATTCCTCAGGAACCATCTTGGCATCCAGAAGGAGAGGTATTTGAACATACTATGCAATGTTTAGATGCTGCGGCAGCGATGAAATATGATAACGAAGAAGATAAGTTGAAAGTTATGTATGCTGTTTTATGCCACGATTTGGGAAAATCTGAAACAACTGAAAATATTGGTGGCCAGTGGAAAAGTATTGGTCATTCAAAAGAGGGGGTAAAATTATCAAAAAATATGCTTTCGCGTATTACAAAACGGAAAGATTTGCGGGATGCAGTTTGTAAATTGGTTCGTTATCACATGTCACCAGCGCAATTGGTTGCAGCCAATTCAAAACCGTCAGCTTATAAAAGGCTTGCGAAAAAACTTTCTCCAGAAGCAACATTGGAACTTTTAGCAAAGGTTTCTTTGGCAGACAAACAGGGAAGAAATCCGGTAAAAGGTGCTCCGTTGACAAAAATATTCCCCGCTATTGACAAATTCTTGCAAATTGCACGTACCGCTAAGGTTGAAAAGGTTCCAGAGGCCCCCGTTTTGCTAGGCCGCGATTTGATGGGTATTATTGAACCTGGTCCAAAAATGGGTGAATTGTTAAAACAGGCGTACGAAATTCAGATTGAACAAGGTATAAAAAAGAAGGAAACACTCAAAGAAATTGTTTTGCAAGAGGGTAAACTTGCAGACTAAAAGCACAAACGGTAGTTTATATTGTCTCATTTTGTTATCATAGGGATGTTTTGGAATAATTATTTATTAAAAAAAAGGATTCGAACATGTTTAAAATGTTTCTTGGAAATTCAATATGGAATCTTGTTTCTCAGGCCGATATTATCAGTAAATTTGTTTTACTGATTTTGCTTTTTATTTCGATACTTTGTTGGGCAGTATTCTTTTACAAAATAATTTTGTTTAGCATAAAAAAAAGACAGGTTACCAAAGTTATGAAAGCCCTCGCAAAGGCCACTTCTTTTGAGGAATTAGTATCTGTTGCCGCACGGTACAAAGATACGCTTCCTGGTTATTTTCTTTCTAAAAATCTTTCATTTCTAAAAAACATGTTGGTAATTGAGCCCGAAACAACAAGGGCTACAATTGGAGAAAGGGAATGGGATCTTTTTTGGCAGCATATGGACCAGAACATAGAAGACATTGTGTATCATGAACAATCTTATCTTCCAATTTTGTCTACCGGTGCTGCAGTTTCCCCGCTTTTAGGTTTGTTTGGTACTGTGTGGGGTTTAGTTCATGCATTTGTAAGCATCAGTGAAAAACAGTCTGCCAACATTGCGACCGTTGCACCGGGAATAGCAGAAGCGTTAATCACAACGTTAGCAGGTCTTGCCGTTGCTATTCCAGCTTTGATCATGTTCAACTACTGTACTACGCAGGTAAGAAAAATTGATCAGATGTTTACCATGCTCACCGACAAACTTATATTGAAAATTCAAAAATACGTGATTAAGTAGCGGGAGGTTGCAAGTATGCCAAGAAATATAAGACGGGGTAGGGAAAGAAAAATAATTTCCATGAAAGAAATTTCTTTAACGCCACTAATCGATACTGCGTTAACACTGCTCATAATTTTTATGATAACTGCTCCTATGATGCAAAATTCTATCATGGTTCAGCTTCCAAAAGGGAAAGCAAAAGAAGCTGATATGGTAAACAAAGAATTGAGAGTTGTTATCAACAAAGATGCAAAAATATTGCTTAACAGTATCCCAATGAATATTGACCAGCTGACCAATACGGTCAAAAATGCCGTACCAAAAGATGGCAAATCAACGACAGGACGGTCAGTGTTTGTTGAGGCTCACAAAGAAGTTACGTACGGAAATGTTATAAAAGTGATTGACAGGCTGAAAGATATAGAGGGTGTGGACAATGTGGTCTTCGTTATGGACACGCTTGGGTAAACGAGCAAGGTTCTGGTTAAAGCTTTTAGCATTTTCATCCGTGTTGCATGTCGCATTGCTTTTTTTTATGTTTTTTATCTACTCAGGGCAAAATTCGATTTTTGAGATTAACATCAACCGATCGATACTAAAATCTGGTGCCCCAATTGTTTTTTTACCTTCATTAAAGGTTTCGCCTTCGAAGCGAGCTGCAAAAACAATTTCTAAAAAACCAGTTGCAGTAAAAAAAACAGTTGTGAAAAAGTCTCCAGTGAAAAAAACTACCATTGCCAAGAAAAAACCTGTTGCAAAAAAAACTGCACCTAAAAAACATGTTAAAAAGCCGGCTGTAAAAAAACAGCCAGCCAAAAAAACTGTTTCACAAAAAAAGAAACCATTGCCAACTAAAAAAACAGTTAAAAAAAATCTACCCAAAAAAAGTTTGCCAAAAAAGAGTGCATCTCCAGTTAAAAAGCCAGAAAAAACTCTTACACAGAAAAAGCCAGAGCCAGTTAAAAAGCTTCAAGAAACCCCTCAACCAATTTATATTGGGCAGAAAGAACTTGAAGTACTAAGTGTTCAGTATGAGATTGAGCGTGAAGTAGCAAAACATTGGAGGCCACCGGCAGGGTTGTCAAAAGATTTAACCTGCACCATACATGTTTTGGTTGATTGGAATGGAAAATCAAAACAAGCAAAGGTCAAAAAGACATCTGGAGTTTTAATTTATGATATTTCTGCCAGAATGGCTGTAGCAAAATTAAACTTACCAAAAAGTGTCAGGGGAAAAGAGATCAACATAACATTTAACCAGTGAGGATGCTTGCCATGAGTTACAAGAATCTTTTTGTTTTTATTTTATTTTTTACATTTTCAACTACAGTGTTTGCAGTTGATGTAAGTGTAAAAGCAGAAAATAATACCAAATTAAAATTAAAACTTATTGTCGTTGGAAAACAAAGTAGTAGATTTAAAGATGTCGTGTCTGTTATAAAAAACGACCTAGAATTCAGTGGGCAGTTTGATGTTGTTTTATCCCAGTGTCAAAACAGTGTGGAAAGAAAAAGTGACATCATCAAATATTTTGAAGATGATTGTCGTCTTGGTGTTTTTTTGACAGAAGAAAGAAGAAGAAAGTCGTTTGGTTGGAGATTGTATGATCTTGAATATGCACAGATGCTCAAAGGTCAAGTGTATAAAATTGTCGGAAAAGATTTGCATGGATGGGGTCACGCGATTTCCGATTCCCTTTGGCCAAATCTTACTGGTGAAAAAGGTTTTTTCTCAACAAAAATTGTCTATTGTAAAAAAGTTGAGCTTCCCGGAAAAAAATCTTTAAAACACATTTATGTCGCAGATTATGATGGTTCTAACGAAAAATTATTAGTTTCAACGCCAACAATAAATGTTGCTCCTCGTTGGAACAACGATCCTAAAAGGCCACTAATTTTTTATTCTGAGCATACAAACAAAAATGTACGCCTTATGGTTGTTGATATGAAGGGTAGAAGAAAAGTGGCATCCAATTTTGATGGACTTAACATTCTTTCTGCATTTTCACCCGATGGAAAACGTTTTGCCTATTGTGCATCAAGGGGTGATGGTGCATGCCAAATATATTTTTATGACGGAGAACTTAAGCGATTAACCCAAAATGGGAATAATATTTCTCCAACGTTTGCTGACAATGGAAATACACTTTATTTTTGTTCAGATGCTTATACGAAAAACCCACAAATTTACTCGTATGATTTGAAAACAAAAAAAACAAGGCGAATTTCTAAAAGCGGCTTTGAAGTTTCTACCACATTTTGCCCAACAAAAAATTTGTTAGCTTATTCAAAAATGGTCAGGGGTACAATGCAGATTTTTACTTACAACCCATCAGATAATTCTCATAAACAAATTACGTTTGGGCGTGGCAATAAAGAAGAGTGTTCATGGTCACCATGCGGAAATTATATTTTGTTTTCGGTAGAAAAAAACAATAAAAGCAGGTTGGCTACAATGAACTTGCTAACAGGCAACATGAAATACATAACAGGTGCACATGATAGTTGCTACTATCCAAACTGGGCACCTGTATACAATAATTTTCCCTGTGTAATAGTGTAAAAGTTATTCCCAAGTTTCTACAACCACGTCAGTTGCATTTGCTGGCCTTGCTTGCGGAGTCCTCACTTTATACGCAACCTCACCCTCTTCTTCTTCTTCTTCTTCTTCTGAAAGCCCATTGGACACTGCGCTTTTGGTGGTAACGGCCGTTGATCGAAGAAGATTTTCGCGAAAACGGCTTGTTCCTCTTGAAAAATTTTTCAGATCATATGTACCGTCCTGGTATTTAATTTTTATGTATTGGCTTTCTTTGCTAAATTCAAATGCTTTCTGGTTGCACAATACACTACTCTCTTTTATTATTGGCTCATTGGGATTTTTAGAACGAAGATCGTACACTTCCAGTGTAAAACCCAGCCCCAGCTTTTTTTTGTTGTATAGAGTGGCTATAAATCTACCATCTGGACTGAATTTGTATGTTCCATGTGTTTCATTACGACGATAGTTAAAAATCAGTATATTTTGCTTATTGATTATTGGCTCATTTGGGTTTTCGGAATGAAGATCGTATACTTCCAGTGTTCTACTCAGCCCCAGCTTTTTTTTGTCGTATAGAGCTGCTATAAATCTACTATCTGGGCTGAATTTGTGTGCTTTTATGAAACGAGATTCATATTCTCCAGTAGTGTGAGAAATCAGCGCATTCTTCTTATTGATTATTGGCTCTCGGGGGTTTTTAGAGTCAAGATCAAGTACTTTTGTTATTGCGCGTCTATTCACATAGAACACGAATCGGTTGTTTGGGCTGGAGGTATTTGTTTTTATACCTTTTTCATGAATTACAGGTTCAGGATAGCCTGAAATAAATATTTTTAGCTCGAAGCTATTTTCTAACCGCCTCCTCTCAAAGTTCTTACAAAGGCATGCAGCTATGCCGCCTGGGGTACATAGAATTTTGGTTTTATCATGTTGCTCGTCATATATTATTGTTGGCTCATTAGGTTGTTCAGAATCAAGATTAAATAATTTTGTTTTATTGTCTTGGTTGCGGATGAGTATGTGCCCATTGCCTGGGCCAAGTATTCTTCTAATATAACCTTTAGAAGGTTCAAGAATCTCGCCTACTAATCCAAAGTCTTTATAATGTATATATCTAGGACGATGTTCTTTATGTGAATCCTCATTGATTACTGGCTCATTTGGGTTTTCAGATTCGAGGTGAAATATTTTTATGTTATGGGATGATGATATAATGAACATAGATTTGCCGCCTGTTGTATATGTAAAGACACAATCAAAGTAGGGATATGATGAACAACAGTCACAATGATGGGTTATTGGCTGATCAGGAGTTTCAGAATGAAGGTCAAATATTTCTAGTAAACCATTTGACCATAAAATGGCCATATATATGGACCTTCTGCCAGGTGTAAACTCGGGGCTATCGTTGAAACATATTTGCGTTTTTTTCTCGACAGATCCTTTATTGTTTTTAGTCGTTAATATTATTCGTTCCGACTTGCGGTCAAGTAATTCTACTACGCAGTTTTCTTTTTCTGGGTACGTAAAGACTTTATATCTTTCGTTTGATGTTATTTCACATATTTCGAGCTCAGGGGCTCTGTAGTTGATTATTAATTTTTTTTTCTCTAACGCTCCTAGCTTTTTTCTTCCTGTGTAACGTATTTCCATATAATTACAGTTCTTAAGAAACTTTACAACTTTGTAGCGACGATCAAAAGGAGCTGAATCTGGGGTTAAATGTGTACTTACCACTGTTTTCTCATCAGTATCAAATATTGACAACCGTTTGCCGACTATGCAATATAAATATTTGCTATCTGGGCTGAATCCAGATTTTTTGGTTTCTATTCTTGCGTTTCTTATTGTTGTTATTGGTTGATTAGGAGTTTCGGAGAGAAGGTCAAATAATACTGTCCCCCGTCCATCTTCTCTACCGTCTTTATCTACGTAAGCGTATATATATTGGCTGTTTGGGAAAAGCAATGTTCAGTAATATAGCCATCAACATAAAGGTTTATTATTGGTTTGTTGGGGGTGGTTTTAGACCTAGGACCAAAAAATACTTTTAAGGTACTATATATCTTTCCTGGTGAACTATAGACTACAATCTTGGACACATATCTTTTATCAGGGCTCATTGTTGTTTGCTTTTCTATAGGACGAGGGTTATGACGAGGGTTATAATAACTGTTAGGGTGCATGCCAAACATTGCCTGTGCAAGCAATAAAGTGGCGAAGAATGTGGATTTTTTCGTTAAAGACGGATTAAAAAGTTTCATACGAACCTCCATATAGGAAAATAGTCTAAAAATATACATACTTTATGTAATAAGTGTACTACGTGCAGATAAAATGTCAATTTGAAAGGTATATTTTTTGGGGCGAGCGCGGACTGTTGTTTTGTAAAAGCCCTTTGGGATGCTTTAGAGATTTTTTTGTTTGCGAAAGGCTTATTGGGAGGGTGATATGCTCATTCGATGGGTAAGGAGGTTTAGAGGGAGCGTATTTTGCGAACTTTTAGCAAATCGTGTAAAATTACTATTCGGTCGGTTGTATGCAGTAAAAGGGGTGCAAAGGTGAATATTGGATATGAAGCTAATAGAAAATTGGGCTTGATTATTTTGTAAATATGGTATATTCTATTAGTAACGATGCTTGAGTTTAAGGGCATTTTTAATAAATGAGAGGTTTTTTCAGTATTTAGTAAAATCTTAAAAATAGGTCGTAGATAATTATGAAAAGAAAAATAAGAAGAAAAAGGCCTTTTAGGGGCGGGACAAAGACGTTGTTAATAGCGACTGTTATTTTTATTGCGGTTGTCGCAATGACACGTCTTGTTGATATGACAAGAAATGTGGAAAAGATAAACTACTCTACATTTTTAAAGATGGTTGAAAGTGGCCAAGTAAAAAAAGTCCACGTTTCAGGGCAAGATGTAAATGGAGAGCTTAAAGATGGCTCAAAGTTTGAAACGGTTGTTGCGTACAATCCTAAAAACTGGGATATGTTGAAAGAACATGATGTGGAGTTTGAAGTTTCTAATCCTTCAAGCGGATTTAACTTCTG
>Ga0180433_10010901_pt1 | contig 10861 bp, 10 predicted proteins | sample SS_ome_8_FD_132980 | JGI IMG/M metagenome (GOLD analysis project Ga0180433, IMG submission 132980) | Hypersaline lake sediment archaeal communities from the Salton Sea, California, USA - SS_1_D_1 metaG | ecosystem: Environmental > Aquatic > Non-marine Saline and Alkaline > Hypersaline >...
CATGTGGTGGCGCTCCTCTTGACCTCGTAAAACAATATGTACAAAAACAAAGGATTGAGTAAAATTAATGCGTCTTATATCCTCGACCTAAAGGACGAGGTCTTACGACGCTAAATGATAAAAACTAAAGCTTAAAAGTGGGTAGGTGATTTTATTTACCTGCCTATTTTTTTGTCACATTGCAAAGCAATGTATTGCCTGCAAAAAAGGTCCTTGATAGGCTGAAAGCAAGTAATTATATTCAATTCTTTTCTAGGGGAGAAGGACATGAGAAAACGTATAACGTTGTCAATTTTATCACTACTTATTTTATCATCTTTTACCAATACCAATGCACCAAAAAAACCAAACAATAAAAGTCCGTTTATAGCAAACAGAAATAGTCCATACAAGCTGGATGAAAATCAGGCCAGAAAAAAAATAAGCACTATAATCCGTAAAAAATTTGGAAAAATTTGTTCTTTCTTTTTATCCCTCTGGCCATTTAAATCTAAAAAACAAAAAGATAGCGAAAACCTTAGAAAAAAAGAATTACAAGAAATTAAATCAATTGCTCAAGAAGAAATAGAATCACCCGATAATTACAAAAGAATTTTGTGTCAAGAGCCATTTGTCAGATACATAGAGAAAATAGTAAAAAAACCAATTAAAAGAATTATAATAGAGTGGAAAGAATGTAAAGAACGGGTACCGGTAACAGATTTTAAAGCAGTCAGAAGAAGAAAATGGCACGAGGAAAAACTTAAAACAGGTCTTTTTGCCAAAATCGTTACCTTATTGAGCAAAAAAAGCCACGAATACGCTCTCAAAAAAACAGGCAACCCGGTAATCGCAGATATAGTCAAAAGAAAAATAGCAACTGAAATAATAAACAAAATAAAAGCTGGCAATCAATCACTAGCAATCTACATAGGTAAAAATAGAGAAATAAAAATAGAAAATATGATAAACCAAATCATCGACAAAGAGCAGTATCAAGGCAATACGCCAAAAAAAGATGATAAGCAAAATTGACAAAAGTAAAAAACTTTGAGATCATGCATCTACCTGCAAATGGAAAAAAATAGGCAAAAATTAGCAAATTAATGCAAAAATAATTAATTATTGGTGGAAAAAATGCTCAAAGAGAAAAGAATAGCAACGCTTACATTAATGGCAATTGCATCAATAGTACTCGCTGGAATGTATCAAAATCTTTTTTCTATGAATAGTACAAAAAACGATTGTGATCCGTTTGCAGCCCTGTACCAAGAATTAAGCCGTGCGAACTACTTTGAAAAAACATCAGTAGCAAAAATCTTCATGCACATATACACAAAATGCGGGATTGACAGACAAACAAGCAAAGCTCTTTTAAAGTTTAATATAACTAAGAAAATGGAACTTTGTCGTTTTTTGAAAAATTATAAGCTCAACAAACAACAATATCTCAACATAATAACTCAAAAAAATGCATCATTCCTACACACAGCTTTTTATAGAATCAAGAGTGGCCACTACAAAATGAAAGATATAGTTATAGTTAAAGTCTTAGAAGTATGGGCCCTATCTGAGATAAGCGAGTTAAATCTTAGAAATCAAAAAAAAATAAAGACTTTTCTTTCAGATTATTCAGGGCAAAACTTTTTACATCTTATCTTGCAACACAAAAGAACAACAAAGCAAAGCATAACGTTTACATTAAGTAAAGATTTTATACATTCTTTCCTAGAAGAACTAGATAAAGTAAGCTCCTTACTCATACAAAATACATATCCAAAATTAGCCTATCAATATCAAGAAGTTGTTCAAATAGATTATTTACTAAGACAACTGTACCAAAATCCCTCCTTCACCATAGATAGAGTACTTAAAAAGACATACAAAAAGTTTGGATATAAACAAAAACAAGTGGTATCAGAAGAAATAAATGACCTTTCGGGCTTATTAGATACCATAAAATATAAACCGGGTTTTAAAACAGATCGTACAGCATATGTTTTACTGGAGATAATTAATTTATTGGAAAATTTGCATAATACGGTAAACGATTTATATAACTTCAATAAAAAAATACTTTTAATTGCAGAGAAAACCAGTCGATTCCTTTTTAATCCAATACGTCATAGCGCACACACAATGGAATTTCTTTATGCGTTAATGCTTATGCATTATGACTTCACAGACAATATTGAAGACGAAATGGGCCTTAATTGCACACACCAAGATTCAATAAGAAGAAGTATAGTAGAAACAATATTTGAAGCCGCCGAAGAAGCCTTTAAAGTCAAAGCCTCTAGGCAAGATTCCCCTGTCGCACCACTTCCTCAAAGATCTACCCCTAGCGCTTTGAGTGAAACAATACTACCTGCAAAATTATTTGAAACACCACAAAAAAGCCAAAGAAGAAAAAGAAAAAAACCAAAGGGGATAGAATTGCCAAGCGACAACCCAAGACCAGTCATGGAAAATTTATCAGAAACACCAACAATACAGACCCAAATACTAGGCAAAAGATCAAGACTAAAAAAGATATCGCAAAAAGAGCCTCCCCAAAAACGGCGAAAAATGAAGCGCGAAGAATCAACGATGCTTTTTGACGCAGCCACAATGCCGCCTTTCCCCTTTGCGTCTGCCCTGCCATATGCATTAGATTCTACACCCTCACCCTTTCAGGCAGCTGGCAACATCGCTGCCCTAGGCCTCATCAGTAGCCTAAAAACAGATTAAATCTCATCAACAAAACACGTTAAGGAATGCTTACATAGCGCCTTTTTATATTTACAAGAAAAGACAGATATTATAGACTTTCTAAAAGAGAAACTTTAATTTTTTAACGAGGAATTTTTATGAAAACCAATCATATTTTGATTGCAGTATTATCAGCGCTCTTGATAAGTTCATTTTTTATTTGGCGCTCAATAAAAAAAACAGGACCGGGAACTATAACAACGCAAACAATCATCATCGGAACCAATGCTGAATACCCTCCATTTACCTTTATTCAAAATGACACTATTGTAGGGTTTGATATTGATATAGCAAAAGAAGTGTTTAGACGACTCAAAATAAAAACAGAAGTTAAAGATATGAGCTACACGTCACTCATACCAGCACTGCAACTTGATAAGGTTCATGTTCTTGCAGCTGGAATGACCGCAACACCTGAGCGAGCACAACAAGTAATCTTTACAAATCCTTATTTAAAAAATGACCCTCTTTTGGTCATAAGCCTTTCAAAAAATACACTAATCAACAGTGTCGATGAACTTACAGGTAAAAATATTGTCGTCGATGAAGGTTACACATCAGACAGGTACATGTCCAATGTTCCAGGAATACAACTGCAAAGAACCACTTCCCCTGTGCAGGGCTTTTTAGTTTTAAGATCAGGACGGGCCGATGCATACGTAATAGCAAGAAGTTCTGCGCAACAATTTTTGCAAAAATATGGCGAAAAAGAATTTAATATTTTTGAGATCCCTGATGAAAAGGCAAAAGAAAGTTATTCACTTGCTATTTCAAAAAAACATCCTGAGCTTGCAACAAAGATACAAAAAACACTCAACGAAATGCAATCTGATGGAACAATACAAAAACTAAGAACAAAATGGAAATTGTCATGGTAGACTATCAACTTCTTATACGCTCATTGCCAAAGCTTCTTCAAGGAGCACTGGTATCAATTCAAATTGCAGCGTTAAGTTGTACAATAGGTATAACGTTAGGAATAATCTTAGGACTCGTACAATCTGGCAAAAATAAATTCTTAAGAATTTTGGTTGGCATATATGTGACCATATTTCGTGGCACTCCTATGCTCATACAACTCACTTTTGCATTTTTTGTGCTCCCAGAGATTGGAATAACATTACCTGCATTTTGGACCGCAATTGTTACCATAGGACTTAACAGCGGCGCCTACGTGAGCCAAATAATAAGATCGGGAATAAAATCGGTTAGCAAAGGACAACTTGAAGCGGCACAAGTACTTGGCTTTAGCAAAATGCAAACAACAAGATACATTCTCCTTCCTCAAGCAATACGAACCGTTGTTCCAGCGTTAGGAAACGAATTTATTACACTGGTGAAAGATTCCAGTCTTGCATCCACTATCACCGTTATTGAACTCACAAAAGTGGGACAACGAATCCAAAGTACCACATTTGACGCTCTTACCATATACACAGGCGTCGCGCTCATTTATTTACTCATGACAAGCACACTTTCATTCGTTATTGCCAAAGTAGAAAAGAGGATCAGCAAACATGTTGAAAATTGAAAATCTTACCAAAATATTTAACGATAAAATAATTTTAGACAACATATCACTGCAAGCTGAAAAAGGTGACATTGCAGTCTTACTCGGGCCGTCAGGCACCGGAAAATCAACGCTTTTAAGAATTTTAAACAATCTTGAAAAACCTAATGCTGGCACTATTTATTTTAACAATAAAAAAATAAACATAGAGACCGTAAACAGAACACATCTTATTGGAATGGTATTTCAGCAGTTTAATCTCTTTGAACACTTAACTGTTGAGCAAAATGTTACATTGGTTTTAGAAAAAGTTATTAAAAAAAATAATAAAAATGCAAAAAAAATAGCCCTTGATCTACTTAAGCATTATGGCCTTGCAGATAAAGCACAGAAATTTGTGTCACAACTTTCTGGAGGACAAAAACAACGATTGGCTATCGCACGAACTATGGCCGTCAAGCCAAAAATAATATGCCTTGATGAACCAACCTCTGCGCTTGACCCACTTTTAACAACTCACGTTGCAAACAACATTCAAAGCCTTGCTGACGAAGGCCACATTGTTTTAGTCGCAACGCATGACACATCGTTGCTCGAGCGATTAAATTGTACTATTTATTTGATGGGAAAAGGGAACATAACAGAATCTGCTACCTCTGTAGAATTTTTCAAAAATAAGAAAGCATACCCACTTATCGACACATTCGTAAGCGGCCACATAGAAGATTAAAACAATATAACAAGCTCTTCTTTTGTCTTTGCTGAAAGTAGCCTTTTTATCACTTTCATGTTTTTTGCGTAATTTTCGAGCGTGCCCTCTGGGGTCTCTAAAATCTTTGGAATATCGAAAAATCGCTCATCATTGAATATGCACTTGAACCCATCAGAGCCAATCTTTCCCTTGCCAATATCTGCATGCCTGTCAACCCTGCTGCCCAGATCTTTCATAGAATCGTTAATATGCATCACTTTGAGCCGATGTAAGCCAATAATCCTGTCGAAAGCCTCCATAACATCCTCATACCCTATTTTTGTCCTAAAATCGTACCCTGCGGCAAAAACATGACAGGTGTCAAAGCAGACTCCTAATCGCCTTTTGTGCGTCATATGGTCAAAAATTGCCGCAATTTGCTCAAATCTGTGGCAAACGCCAGTTCCCTGGCCAGCCATTGTTTCCAGCAGTATCTTAAACGCACCAGAATGTTTCTCTAAAACCTGATCGAGGGCCTCTGCAATCTGCTTGAGGCATACATCTTCTCCAGAGCCCAAATGTGACCCTGGATGTAATACCAAATAGGGAATACCAAGCATGGTACATCGTCGCACCTCATCTTGCAATGCGATAACTGATTTTTTATACACCTCTTTTTTGGGAGAGCCTACATTTATCAAATAGGTTGCATGTCCAACAATTGATTGCACGCAAGAAGATTTTTTCCACGTATCTTTAAAAAGCTTTGCATCTTGATCAGTCAAAACCTTACCACCCCACTGCCGATTACTTTTTGTAAACACCTGAATCGCTGTACAGTTTATTTCTTCGCCACGCAAAATTGCTTTATGCATGCCACCAGCGATTGACATGTGCCCCCCAAGCAACAATGTGTATTTTTTATCTTTTTTCACTTTAACACCCACAATTAAAAAACAAGCATACTATACCAGATCAAGTATAGTATGCTTGCGAACATTATTCTACAGGGTTGTCAAACAATATCTCGATATTGAAATAGAAACCGTTTCTTAAAACCACTCAGAATTTTACCGATCTTCACCTTTTAATACAGCAAGCGTAACTTCATCAACAGATACCTCTGCAGCGGCTGAAGGAGCTGACGCTCCATCATCAATAGCAACTTGTGATCTCTCTCTACGCTCTTTTTCTTCTCGAATTTCCTTAAGCAAGTTAACATAAAGATCAGTTGTCGTATATTTTCTAAAGAAAAGTTTAAAACGCTCATTAAATCTTGTTACATACTCCGCCCAACTATCCAAAAGTACAACCGCCTTATTAGCATCTGTTTCAGCACCAATTTTTTTCATATTCTTTTCTTTGATAGTCTTAATATTTTTTATCATTGAACAAAACGGCTCAAGCCTATCTTTTCTGTGAACCTTGACGATCTTCTTAACCAAGCTGGTGTTAAAATTTTTTATAAAAATGACCCAATCTTCCCTCTGCCCACGTGCAAATGCACACTGATGCCTCGGCGCAAATCTAACGGCAAACTTATCTCTTTCTTGAGAAGTAACTTTCTGTGACTTTGGAAAAATATACAATTTTTCAGCCGATTTAAGCTTATACACTGCAACCTCTTTAGGGTTAAGAACAACCAATGGGGAACATTCTTCTGAGCCTACTCGTTTAAATGCAAATTTAACTGGCTCTCCATAATTGTTTACCAGCATCACTTTGAAAGCATTTGCACCTTGAAAAAGAGAGCCTAACAAACATAAAAGTGAAAATATTTTTAACTTATTCATAACACAACCTCTTAATTTAGAAGGGTTTACAATATGCACACATTCATCTTTAAATTTAGCAAAAAATTTTAAGACTGTCAAATTTTCCAAAATTATTCATCAAAAAAATACAAAAATGCCAATACCCCCTCCCAAAGACCTCTTTTGCCCTTAAAAGAACCGTTTAACCCCACCCAAAGCACAAATTGCATAAACCAAAGCAAAGAAAGCTCGATGATAGGGCATATACAACGTTTCCATTGAAAATCCAATCAACAAGATTTTGCAAAAAATGGGAAATCTCATCAATTTTGTTATAATTTTACCGTAAAAAAACATTTTGGAAGTTTCCACGAAAGGGATGCTATGAAGAAAGCATATCGCCTGTTAATACATTTAGCTCTCCTACAAGGTCATATTATCTCTGGAATCTTTTTCCAGAGTGTATCTCAGGACAAGATAATACAAAAATCAGAAAATACATATGAACTACAAGATGGTGACTATTATGCAAGACTAGAAATATTGCTCGATCCCGATTCTTATATCTTTACCGTTTACAAGTGGCCAAACAAACAAAGCAATATTTCAGGGCAAAATCTCCAAATCATCGATGAAGCAACGATTAAAGATAGTAAAAAACTACGGAAAATTAATCTGGTAAAAAAACTATTGTTTCTCTATTGGCTCGAACATAACAAAAGCGTTGAGTTAGATAAAAAAGATACCCAACCATTTTTAGCAAAACATATCCCTTCTCTCAAAATTAGAAAAAGGCCATTCAAGCAATATCTCGATATTGAAATAGAAACCGTTTCTTAGGTACCTTCTTATTTCTCTGCAGCAGCTACTGGAGATGATTTATCAGATTTTGGTAGATTAAGAGGTTTAGTTATGTATCTTCCTATTGATTTTTTTAAAGTATTAAGTTCATCCAACAAATCACTATGAACAACAATTGGTACAACCCCATATTTACTTAAATATCTATTTAAAAGGGCAATTTTTTCAATACAGCTATCTATCCAGATATGCCATTTTTTAAAAGTGGATATTTCTTCTCTTCCCATTCTCAATTTTGATGCAAGCACTCCATGAAACTCGCACCTAATTTGACCAAGCTTATCTTCGATATCGTTAATTCTGTTGACACTTTTAGCCGCTTCAAATATTCCTTGATCACGGACAATAAAAAGTTCATTTGAGCAAGATCTTTTATCCATTCCTACAAAAGATTTGAGATGGCCAAACCTACCTTTAGCGCCATAAAAGTCTTTTATAAAAATTACATAGTTATCATTACCTGGTAATTCAATAGTGCAATAATGTTTTTTTGCCCGCAACCTGCCACACGATTCATCAACAACATGAACATCTTGCCCCTGAGCTGTATCAACCTCAACTACTAGCAAGCCTTTAGGCTCCACAACCAACTTCTGAGATGCATCACTCTTCTTTCTTGCAAACTTAACTGCTTCCTTATAATTGTTTATCAATATAACTCTGCCAGCATTTGCACCTCGAGAAAAAAGAATTAAACATAAAAACGAAACCTCTTTGAACTTGAACATAAACATAACCTCCTAAGTTATTATAGATTTACAATACCCACTATCTATTATAATTTTAACAAAAAATTTCACATCTGTCAATCCTCTAGGCTCTCCCGAGTAAATTCGAGATTTTTCACTAAAGTAAAATCCGTGAAAAAGTTTGTTGACAAACACAAGTAAAACTTTATTCTGTAACTTGTCTTAATGGTCGTAATATACCTTACGGCCTTGTTTACAAAAAGGATCATAGTAATAAAAGCGCTTTTTTAGAGTAATACATTAAAATATTAAATACTTTCAACATAAAAGAGGGTTTTTATGAGTTTCAAAAACACTAAACCAATACTATTGTCATTATCAATTTTGCTATCAAGCATCTCGATAAAATCAAGTCTTGAATTCGAGCTTCCACTTGGAAAAGATGAATGTGCAAAATCTTTATTCTACGCATTTTCAGGACGCTTTAAACCTGGTGATTCTGTATACGCAAAAAATTTAACCCTGTTGAATAGCAGAGAAGAAGCTGACAGAATTTTTTATATGAGACATACACTCGATTTGAACCTCAATGCAAAATATGGGAAAAAAGATCCCGCTGCTCAAATGAAATTCTCAATGAGAAACAAAGCTAAATGGGGAACCCCTCACATAGTTCCATCAACAAGAGCAGATCTTAAAGTTGTTGACCATGTTGGACTAAACCACAAGCACTCTATCCCACGTCACCTATTTTGGATAAAAGAATGCTGGCTTGAACTTTGTATCAATGATATAGCTAATCTTGACTTCCATGGTAGGAGACAAACATTTACCGTCGGATCTTTTCCATTTCAATTGGGAAGAGGGATATCATTAGGTGATGCATATGCTGTTGGCCCTGATTATGTTGGTTTCTACTCCGATATTTTGGTAGATCAATATGCATTTGGCGCAAAACTTTCTGGTGATATTGTAAAAGATAAACTTTCATATGACCTCTATGGAGCACTTTTAAACAACAAATGTAACAGTACAGGCAACACCACAGAAAAGGTATACGCACAAGCATATGGAAGAATAAACTGTCCACAAAGAGGATTTGGGATTGTAAATGTTGTTATCGCAGGACGTTTAAACATAACCGCAGTAAATGACAAAGAGCAAGGCAAACTTACCTTTGAGCCATATGCACTTTACAATATTGATAAAGAACAAAAAGTCGAATTTAGGGGTGATGCAATAAGCAACCTTGGAACACTTGGACTAGCCTGCGAATATGAAAGTGATCGATTTGAGTTTGGATTCGAAGGAGCTTTTAACGTTGGCCAACAACATGTATTCGGTTGGGACAGAAATCTTATTGAATTACAAAACAAAAATGGTTGCTTATGTTTTGTAAATAGCCACGTATATGTTGGTGTAAACCCATGCTCTGATGAAGCTAAAGATGTAAACCTGAGTGCTTACAAGGTTCCGAGTACTTCAATTTCTAAAAAAACAAACTTTGCTATAGTAAATGATCAAGTTGAAGTTTCAAAAGAATTGAACAAAGTTGGTAAAACAGCACAAGATTTGATTCATAACAATGAAAGAACATGCAAAAATAATGCACAATTAATTGGCAAGGTGGATGGCCTTTCAGATACTTTATGCATGCCACCTGCAACACCTGCCTCAAGAAAAGATGAGCTTTACAATGCAAAAAACAGATATCGTGATCCTTACAAAAATAAATACAAAGGGTTTATGTTTGTTGTCGATGGTGCAATATGTTTCATGGAAAAAGATGTAAAAATTGCAGCAACTGCTGGATATGCATCAGGTGATGCTGACCCTAACTTTGAACGAAAAGATGGTGACTATCGAGGATTTATCCCACTGCAAGAACTATATGCAGGAAAAAGAGTAAGAAGCACCTTTTATTTGGGCGGCGCAGGCAAATTAAGAAGATCACTAGACACCCTCACAACTGAAGAACGTCCTGATAGATTTGCAGCGCAAGTCTCAGGCTTTACAGACATAGCATTTATCGGCTCAGGTATCAAATGGGAACCTCATGAGTGGAAAAAATCATTCTCACTCAACCCAAATATTTTTGCATACTGGGAAACATGGGCAGATAAAAAATTTGATGCTCTGCAAAACAAGTTCTTATCACAACATGCACGACGCTTCTTGGGTATAGAGTTGAACGTATTTATGGACAAAGAGTTATACAAAGGCATTAAATTCTTCCTGATAAGTTCATTGTTCATCCCTGGTTCACACTATGATGATGTGAGAGGAAAACCACTCAACAAAAATCAACAAAGACTTATCGATAGGCTAGACAGAACAGCATACACACGAGACTGTATTCCAAACCTTGGAACAGACACTGCATTTACATTCAACGTAGGATTTGATTACAGATTCTAACAACACCAGTACTGGCAATCATTAAAAAAGCCTCGCATTGCAATGCGAGGCTTTTTTAATTGACTTGATTAGAAAGCCCTCTCTTGTAAAAAGAAAAACAATAATACGGCCTCATCGCTTAATTACAAAAAGAATTTTAAAGCAATCGCAATTACACGAAACAATCTATCAGCTGGCAGTTTTTTAATATTTCTATATAATTTATAAA
>Ga0180433_10010905_pt1 | contig 10859 bp, 12 predicted proteins | sample SS_ome_8_FD_132980 | JGI IMG/M metagenome (GOLD analysis project Ga0180433, IMG submission 132980) | Hypersaline lake sediment archaeal communities from the Salton Sea, California, USA - SS_1_D_1 metaG | ecosystem: Environmental > Aquatic > Non-marine Saline and Alkaline > Hypersaline >...
CCGCCGCTGAAATGGTGCGTATCTTCATGATTCCAGGTTCCGTGAAGCGGCATGCCAGACTGCGCGGGAATGACGGAAAACGCCCTGCCGCAAACGTACCGCTCCATTCGGCTGAAGTGTTACGAATCTTATTGATCTTCGCGCTGCAAACGATCGTCAGCCCAAGGGGGACGGCCGGCGGCCGTGACGGTTGGAACGAGGCCCCGGCGATCCTCGCTCATTTGCTATGCGAAGATCAGTAGCGGAACGGTGGCTCCGCGGGAGCCTCGCCCTCCCAAACTTGGAACGATCGCAACGGGAATTCCTGTAACAGTTCAGCCGTCTGAAGCGAGCCCCGAAAAGGGACGGTTGGACTGCTCACAGCGTTTTGCCCATCAGCCGCATGAGCCCGACCGCGGCGAACAGCCCAGTCGCGGCGAGGCAGAGGCCGGCGGGCCAGTCGCCCCAGGCAAGATAGAAGCTCCGTCGGGCGTCGGGGCAAACCTCGGCCAGAAGCACGCCGGTCGCCCGACGGGGGCCCCGTTGGACGATCTGCCCGTCGCCGTCGATCCAGGCCGAAAAGCCTGTGTTCGCCGCGATCAGCAGCGGCTTGCGGCACTCGACCGCCCGAAACACGCCGCAAATCAGGTGCAGGTCCAGCTCACTGGAGCCCCAGAACCAGCCGTCGTTGGTCAGGTTCACCAGCACGTCCGGCTCGAAGCCTTGCCGCCGCAACGCGAGCACCTGTCGGCGGAGCACGTGCGGCATGACGCTCTCGTAGCAGATGTTCGGGCTAATCCGCAAGCCGTCGATTTCGAACGCCGCCGGCTCACGCCCCGCGCTGAGGCTGCCGGCCACCGGTGTGAGCCGCTTCAGCACTGGGAACCATTCGGCAAACGGCGTGTACTCGCCGAACAGCACGCGGTGCATCTTCGCATATCGCCCTCGGATTTCGCCTTCGCTATCGACTAGAACGGCCGTGTTGAAGAACCGCTCCCGATCCGGCCCGAAATGATGCTCGTCGACGCCGAGGATCATCGGCACGCCGTAATGGCGAGCCATGCCGCGCATCTCGCGGGTCGACTCGCGAGCCGCCTCCTCCAGGGCGTATAGGAAATGCTCGCGCGACATGCTCTCGTATTGGTCCGATTGCCAGGCATCGGCGGCGAAGGTAACCCGGGTGTCGCGAAGCATCGTCTCAGGCCAGACGATCAGGCCGAGCGACTTGCCTTCCGTGCGAGCAAGGACGACCGCCTCGTCGGTCAGTTCGCGGTAATGAGTGTGGACGTAGGCCCTTTTGCCCGGGTCGGACTTCAGTTCGGTGTCGATACAGCCTTGGATCAGCGCGACGCAGGTCGGCTCGCCTGCAAAATCCCCCTGCATGCGCAAGTGGCCGTACAGCAGCGCCGCGCCGAGCACCGCCGCCCCGGGCAGCAGCGGCCAGACCGCCCAAGGCTTGCCGTCGCACGGCGCCATCCGCGCAAAGCTGGCGGCGAGCAGCATAACCACGAAGCTCACGCCGTAAGCCCCGGCCAGATCGCTCAGTTGGATCAGCGCGGTCCACTGATAGAGCGCGTGGCCAAGGCTGGCCATGGTCATGCCGGTCAGCAGGTGTCCCCGGGCAAGCTCCAGCCCGGTCCATACGACCGGCGCCGCGAGGATGACCGGCACGCGGAGCTGATGTACCGCCACACGGCTTAGTCCGACAAATACCGGCAAGTAGAAGGCGAAATAGAACGACAGGGCGACCCAGCCGATGCTGGTGGCCGGATGCGGCAGCCGCAGCCAGTGTAGCACGGCCAGCCAGAAGCCGAAGCCGACCATCCAAAGCGTCAGGTAAGGGCGTCGGCCGTCGAGCCTTTCGCGCCGGATCAACAGTACCCACCACGCCGGAGCGACCAGCGCCAGCGGCGCCAGCCCCAGCGGCGGCAAAGCGGCCCAAAGCAGCACCGCGCCGAGCAGCGCGTGACCGAGCAGCGACATATGCCAGCGGTGGAGCTTGTCAAACATACGGGGAGAAATCCGAAATCCGAATCTCGAAACCCGAAACAAATTCAAAGCACGAAATCCCAAGGTTCAAAGCGGGCGTTGCGAAACGTCATCCCGCATCGTTCACGGCCAACGCGGCCTGTTTCGGTCATTAGTTCGTTGGTAATTCGAATTTGCTTCGGATTTCGAGATTCGGATTTCGTGCTTGAACGCCCCGGCTGCCGAGTCATGTGCTCTCGGCGATCTTCCCTACCTCCAGAAACCGCGCCAGCATCTGTGTCCCCGGTTCGGTCAGGAAGCTCTCGGGATGGAACTGCAGGCCGAACAGCGGAAACTCACGGTGCCGGATGCCCATGATCTCGCGGCCGCCGTCGGGCGACTCGCACCAGGCGCAGACCTCGAAGACGTCCGGCAGCGTGCCCGGCTGGATGATCAGGCTATGGTAGCGGGTGGCGACGAATGGGTTGTCCAGACCTTCGTACAGGTCGCGGCCATCGTGGTGGATCAGGTCGGTTTTGCCGTGCATCAGCCGCCGCGCCCGAACGATCTTCGCCCCGAACGCCTGGCCGATCGACTGGTGGCCCAGGCATACGCCCAGCAGCGGGATCCGGCCGGCGAACCGCTGGATGCAAGCGACCGAGATGCCCGCCTCGTTCGGCGTGCAGGGGCCCGGCGAGACGATCAGGTGCGAGGGCGCCCGGGCGTCGATCTGCTCGAGCGTGATCCGGTCGTTGCGGTGGACTTCCAGCTCCAGCGTCGGGTCGATTTCCCCTAGCCGCTGCACCAGATTGTAGGTGAACGAATCGTAATTATCGATCAGCAGGATCATGGCGGTGAGGTCTCGCGCGGGGGATGGAACGGGACTTCCTGCAATGTACCCGCTTTGCCCTCGGGCGACCAGACGCGCCTCACGGCCTCTGGGTGCGGACCGGCTCGAACCGCTCGCCGCGGCCGACCATCGAGGTGATCCGCAGCCCGAACTTCTCGCCGACCTTCACCGCCTCGCCCGTGGCGATCTCCCGATTGCCCACGGCCAGATGGAGCATCTCCTCGCACGACTTGTCGAACTGGATGATCGAGCCGGCGCCGAGTTGCACGATGTGGCGGATCGGCTGCCGCTTTTCGGCCAGTGTGACCGTCACCGGGACCTTAATCCGCAATAGACTCCGCGTGTAGCGGGGTAAGTCGTGCATCCGGACTTGGCCTGCCGCGGTGACGGCCGATTTGGCCCCCTCCGCAGGATGGGCGGCGGCTTTGGTTGCCTGGCTCGGCTCGGCCGGATTGGCCTCTTCGGCCACCTCCGCCGGTTTTCCCCGCGACGCCTCCGGAGTCTCGGCAGCAGGAGCCTCTTCGTTCTTCTCGGCACCGCCGACCAGCAGCCCGGCCGCGACGGTCTTCTCCTCCGAAACCAGCCACCCGGGCACCCAAACGGCGTCTTGCCCAAAGGCAAACCGCTGGGCAATCTGGGTAAGGTCCTCCAGCCACACCACCTCGCCGGCTTCCTCGGGCGCATACGTCTCGGGCAGTAGCAACATACCGAGTTCCTGGGCCACCGTGGCCAACTTGCTCTGGCCGGTCGGGTCGGGATCGGCACACCACGTCGGCAGCCCTCCCTCCCCGCCGGGCAATGCCAGCGCAACGTGGGCCGGACCGGCGATCCAAACCAACGCCAAGCCTTCCCCTGGTCGAGGGCAGCCCGGCTCTTGGTCCTTCGTCGCGTCGAATTCCAACCGCCAGTCAACCTCCAGCTCGCGCTTTAGCGATTCGGTCGCCTCAGCGGCCGCCGCGCGGCACGCGGCCACGATTTCGTCAAGGAGTTGTTGCGTAAGTTGTTTCATGTCTTGAGGTTACACATATGCGTGTGCGTGTGGTGGGTGGGGAGACTCGCGAGCAAAGAAGGCCGCTAGGCATTCGGCCTCTTCGTTGGGTATCGGCCGCAAAATCGTTATTCTCTACCCATTTTGCCGGCGATTCTTGCCCCTCGTGGCATGGCAGTACGGCTTGCCGCTCAAAAAAATCGCGTCGGTTACCGGTTGATCCCCTTGAACAAGCCAAGGACTTGTCGCTAAACTATAGGGCTTCGATTTGCCATTTCGCGGCCGGGAGCGCCCGGCGCGCTGGAATACCTATTCGTTTAGCAGCCGGCCTTGCCCGGCGTGTTGGAGCCAGGAACGTCATGTACGCAATCATTGAGGACAGCGGCAGCCAGTACCAGGTCGAAGAAGGCCAATCTCTGGAACTCGACTATCGGGACGTCCCGGTCGGCGAGCAGATCGAGTTCGAGCAGGTTCTGGCCTATCGCGACGACGAGAGCTTGAAGGTCGGCCAGCCCACGCTTGAGGGGGTAAAGGTCACCGGCGAGGTCCTCGGCGTGGTCCAGGGCCCGAAGCTGGTCATCCAGAAGCTCCGCCGGCGGAAGAATTCTCGCCGCAAGACGGGCCACCGCCAGATGTACACCCAGGTGAAGATCCAGAAGATCGAAGCCCCATAGGGCCCGGCGTCCTTCTTCTTCCTCGCGCTTTCCGGCATTCTTCAATGAACTGCTTCGCGGCCGTGCCTTGCCCGGTCCGTAGTCCCGACTTTAGGCGGCAAAGCAGGTAGGCCCGCTGCGTGCGCAAGACCGCCTAAAGGTGGGGCTACGAACAACGGCCGTTAGGCGTTTGCCGTTCTCCCCGTCGCGACCAGCCGACGGCACTCCATTTTTGGCTGCCAAAGCCCCTTGACTTTTTGCCGCCTAATGCGAATAGTTCGTATTAGCAAAAGGTGGTATAGCTAACAAAGCTCAACTTCAAGATTGTCCCGATGGATGCCAAAGCCCCTTTCCAACGAAGCACGCGGCAGCGGCAGGCGATTCTCGAAGAGCTGCGACAGCTCTCCAGCCACCCGACCGCGGTTGGGTTGTACGAGATCGTCCGCCGACGGCTGCCGAAAGTCAGCTTGGCGACGGTCTATCGGAATCTGGAGCTGATGGCCGAAATGGGCGTGATCCAGAAACTCGACTATTGCGGTGCGGAGGCCCGATTCGACGGCGACCCCCGGCAACATGACCACTTGCGGTGTATTCATTGCGGTCGGGTGGACGACCTCCCGGGCTCCCCCCTTGATCTACCGGAGCGTACCGGCGATGATTGCCTCGGGTACGAAGTGATCGGTCGGCGGCTGGAGTTTGTCGGCGTTTGTCCCGGATGTCGCCGGCCGGAGAGTTCGCCCGAAGGATCGTCCGACGACGGTTCGCGTGTTTAGCGTGGGTTAGCGTAGCGAGGGAGCCGGGTTGGCTCCCCGGATTCCCCCTGTTTTGACGCGGAAAGGAAGACCTGAGATGTTGAAGCCCAAGATCGAACAAGCCCTGAACGACCAGATCAACGCGGAGCTGTACTCCTCCTACCTCTACCTATCGATGGCGGCCTGGTTCGAGGACCAGAACCTGCCGGGCATGGCCGGCTGGATGCAGTTGCAGTCGCGGGAGGAATACGGCCATGCCATGAAGTTTTTCGGCTATATCCAGGAGCGGAACGGCCGGGTGCGGCTTGCCCAGATCGACGCCCCGAAGCTCGATTGGGAGTCGCCGCTGAACGTCTTCGAGGAGGCCCTGGCGCACGAGCAGTACATCACCGACCGGATCGACCAGTTGGTCAACCTGGCCGTTGACGAGAAGGACCATGCGACCAACAACTTCCTCCAGTGGTTCGTGACCGAGCAGGTCGAGGAAGAGGCGACCGTGACGCAGATCGTCGACAAGCTCAAGGTGATCGGCGACAACCCGGTCGCCCGGTTCATGGTCGACCGCGAGTTGGCCCAGCGGGCGCCGGCCCCGGCGGGTCCGGCGGCCGGGTAGGCGGCCTGCGCGGCGCGGTGAGCCATGCGCTGCCGCCGCCGCGCTACCGGGGGAGTTTCGTGGAAACGTGTTGAACCATTGGGAGGGCGAAGCTCCCGCTGAGCCGAGATCGGTTCGACCGCCGTTCGCCAGCGGCTCGGCAGGAGCCTCGCCCTCCCAGGTCTTGTGTGGACTTTTGCCCTTTTCAGAAAGGACCTTGACATGTCGTGTTGTCGTTCGGCTGGTTGCCTGGTAACCCAGGAGGCTCCGAAGTTCACCGCTCAGGCGGTGATGCCCGATAACTCGTTCGCACCGGTATCGCTGGAGTCGTACCGGGGCAAGTATGTACTGCTGTTCTTCTACCCGTTGGACTTCACCTTCGTCTGCCCGTCGGAGATTATCGCCTTCGACAAGAAGATCGAGGAGTTCGAGAAGAAGAACTGCCAGGTGCTTGGCGCGTCGGTCGATTCGCACTTCACGCATCTGGCGTGGAAGAACACGCCTCGCGACCAGGGCGGCATCGGCCAGATCGGCTATCCGCTGGTCTCGGACCTGAGCAAGCAGATCTCCCACGATTACGGCGTGCTGCTTGAAGACGGCGATGCGGCGGGCGTGGCCCTGCGCGGGCTGTTTTTGATCGACAAAGAAGGCGTCGTGCGGCATACGGTCATCAACGACCTGCCGTTGGGCCGCAGTGTCGACGAGGCGTTGCGCGTGATCGACGCCTTACGCTACACCGAGGAGCATGGCGAAGTCTGTCCGGCCAACTGGAAGGAAGGCGAGGAGGCCATGACCCCCAGCGCCGAGGGCGTCGCGAAGTATCTGGCCGCCCACGGCGAGTAGGCGACGGGCCTTGTGTCGAAGGTAGAAGGGGACAATTCCCCAGCGAGCGGCCGGGTTCGCCCGGCCGCTCGCGCTTTGTGTATAATACACGGGTAGGCGGTTGAAGCAACACCCACGCCCCCACCCTGTCCGTTTATGGGAGACAATCATGCCCGCCACACAATTTGACCGGGACTCGATGGCGCGTTGGTATGCCAAACGCCACCTAAGGACGGATCCCGCTATTCGCGCGGTCTACTATTTGCCGACGAATTCTCCAAGTCGTGAAATCCGCTTCATTGAGGTCAACGAGTTAATCGCCGACCGAAACGACGAGACGCTTGAGCCCGTCGATTTTGGGGTCGATACCGGCACGGAATCGGAGCACAGACTTCTTGTGCTGGACGTTACGCCGGCGCAATGGGATCGAATTCGGGCGATCCCGTCGGCGCTGCCTCCAGGGTGGTCGCTCGACCATGCCGTCGATCTCTCGCAGCAACAGCATGAATAACCGGCAACAATGCTGGTGGCAGCAGGCTCGCTCCGACCTTGCGGCATGGTTGTTGCTCCGGCGTCATGGTGCTGACCCGTGCCACCAACTCCACTACCTGCAAATGGTTACCGAGAAGCTTAGCAAAGCGTATCTCTGGGGCTCCGGAACTCCGCCGAAGAAGAGCCATGTGGGTTTCGGCAGGTTCATGCGTTTGCTCCTACAAGTCCCTCGGTCGCAAAGGCAACAGCGGATTGCCACAATTTTCGGATTTCGCCGGTTCAGGGATTTTGAAAGCTGGACAAGAACAGCCCTGCCGTTGGTTTACGCGTTGGAGCGATTAGCGCCGGACCTCGCTGGGGACGGACCGAATCCGGAATATCCATGGCCCCATGCTGATCCCGAATTTGTTCCCGCAACATTCGAGTTCGACGTTTGGCGGGAGCTGACAGAAACAGGGCGAGGGCGGCAGCTGACGCAAGTCATCAAGACTGCCGTAGACCAGTTTCCAACGTACGCATAGTCGAACTCCAGTGAACGTTGCCTGACCTGATGATGATCGAATTGCTGCAAAAAATCGCTTTGGAAAGCTGGATCGTCCTCGGCCAGATGAGTCCCTACCTGCTGTTGGGCTTTCTGGTCGCGGGGGTGCTGTCGGTCTGCATTTCGGCCGCGTGGATCGAACGCCACCTCGGCGGGCAAGGCCTCGGGCCGGTCGTCAAGGCGTCGGTCTTCGGCGTTCCGTTGCCATTGTGTTCCTGTGGGGTCATTCCGGTGTCGGCCTCGATCCGCCGTCACGGCGCCAGCTCGGGCGCGACCGCTTCGTTCCTGCTATCCACGCCGCAAACCGGCGTCGATAGCATCGCGGTGACCTACGCCCTGCTCGGGCCGATCTTCGCCGTGGTCCGCCCGGTTGTCGCCCTGGTGACCGGGATCTTCGGCGGAATGCTGGTCAATGGGTTCGCCAAAGCCGATGTGACGGAGGCAGCCCAGGAAGCCGAGCAGCCGGCCAAGGCAACGTGTACCGAGCCGTGCTGCGCCACGGATGGCTCGCAGAGCGTCATTCTCCGCGCCTTGCACTACGGGTTTGTCACCCTGCCTCGCGATATCGGCTGGTCGTTGTTGGTCGGCGTGTTGATCGCGGGCCTGCTGACCGCCCTGGTGCCGCCTGGCCAACTGAAGCCCTACCTCGGCAGCGGCTTGGGTTCGATCCTGCTGATGATCCTAGCCGGCGTTCCAGTCTATGTGTGTGCCACCGCCTCGGTGCCGATCGCGGCCGGGCTGATCCACCTCGGCGCGTCGCCCGGGGCCGCCCTGGCCTTTCTCATTGCCGGGCCCGCCACCAATGCCGCCACCTTCACCACGATCTGGAAGGTGCTCGGTCGGCGAACGGCCATTGTTTACCTGGGCGTGGTGGCCGTCAGTGCCGTCGCCGGCGGTTCGCTCCTCGATGCGATCCCCGCGTTGGGCCAGGGCATTCCGGAGTTCGTTGCGGACATGCATCATGCCGAAGCGGTCGGCCTGGCGACGCACCTTTGGACCATCGCCCTGCTCGGGGTGCTGGCCGTGTCCATCTTTCGCCCCTGGCTCGGCCAACGTGGGGCGAGGCAAGGCGAGCCAACCGCCGCGGAAAGCGGGGCTTTGTCCGGGCGCGAACGGGTCGTCCTGCGCGTCGACGGCATGACATGCAGCCATTGCGCCGAAAGTGTCCGCCGAGCGCTGAGCGAGTGCGAAGGGGTCGAGTCGGCCGAGGTCGATCTGCCGGCCCGTCGGGCGGTGGTCGTGGGTCGGAATGTCGACCGAGAATTGCTTGCTGAAGCGGCAATCCAATCGGGCTATCGAGCGACCCCCATGGACTGAACAACTGGAACAACTGCCCTGCGCGTGGTATTTGTATAAGTCGCAGACAACGACGACTTACGCGAAGCCTCCCCGACACGCGCCGGGGAAGGTAAGGCCGCTAAACCTGAATATACCGCTCATGAGCATCCTCCAACTCCGCGATGTCACGCTAAAGCTCGGCGACAAGCCGATCCTCGACCACCTGTCGTTCGATGTTTGGGAAGGCCACGTCCACGCCCTGATCGGCCCGAACGGCGCCGGCAAGTCGACCACCGCCAGCCTGATCATGGGCCTGTCGGGCTATGGCGACTTCGAGGGCGATGTGCTGTTCGAAGGCGAGTCGCTCCGCGGCCTGTCGATCGACCAGCGGGCGCGCCGCGGCATCACGCTCGCCTGGCAAGAGCCGGCGCGCTTCGAGGGCCTGCCCGTTCGCTCCTTCATCCAGGCGGCGGCCAAGGACCCAAGCGACGATCGGCTCCGCGAGGTGCTCGACCAGGTCGGCTTGGAGCCGGAGGCGTATCTCGATCGGGCCGTCGATCGGACCCTCTCCGGCGGCGAGCGAAAACGGATCGAGCTGGCCAGCATCCTGGCCATGGAGCCGAAGCTGGTGATGATGGACGAGCCGGATAGCGGCATCGACGTCGAAGCGCTCGAGCGAATCTTCGAAGCCTTAAGCGCCTTCCGCCAGCGCGGCACGACCGTGCTGATGATCACCCACAGCATGGCCGTGCTCCGCCACGCCGAACATGCCTTCCTGATGTGCTGCGGCCGGCTGGTCGACAAAGGCTCGGTCGACCGGATCGCCTACTACTTCGAGCGGAAATGCATCCCGTGCGACCATGTCGACCCCCAGATCCACTTCGCGGAGGACGGCCGTGCCGAACAACCAATTGATTGACGCGCTGTACGAGTCGATCGGGGTGAATCCCCACCAACTGCGCGGCCGCGCGGATATCGCGCGGATCGAAATCCACCACAACCGCGTGCTCGGCGTCCATCTATTGCCCGGGCTTCAGGTCGACGCCAACGAGAAGCCCGACGGCATCGAGGCGGTGATCCGCCTCACGCGCGGCACCCGCATCGAAAAGCCAATCCAAGTCTGCTTCGGCATGATCCCCGAAGACGGCTTGCAGCGGATCGAGTTGGAGATCATCGTCGAGGAGGACGCCCGGGCCGGCATTGTGGCCCATTGCACCTTCCCCAACGCGCGGCGGATCCGCCACGAGATGGACGCGGTGCTGCGGATCGGCGCCGGGGCGGAATACGCCTATTTCGAGCGGCACGTGCATGGCGTCGAGGGCGGCGTGGTCGTCGTGCCGAAGTCGAAGGTCTACGTCGGCGAAGGCGCCCGGTACCAGACCGATTTCGAACTGATCCGCGGCCGGGTCGGCGAGATCGACATCGATGTGGACGTCACCGCCGAAGCCCACAGCACCAGCGAGGTCACCGCACGCATCCGCGGGGCCGGCGACGACCGGATTGCCATCCGCGAATCGGCCCACCTGGTCGGCGAGCACGCCCGGGGCGTGCTCACGTCGAACATCGCCCTGCGCGACCGTGCCCAGGCGATTATCTACAACACGCTCACCGCCAGTGCTCCTTACGCCCGAGGGCATGTCGACTGCAAGGAGATCGTCCAGGACGAGGCGGTGGCCAAGGCGGTGCCGATTGTCGAGGTGAATCACCCCAAGGCCCATGTGACGCACGAAGCGGCCATCGGCAGCGTCGACTCGAAGCAGTTGGAAACGCTGATGAGCCGCGGGCTCGACGAGGACCAGGCCGTCGACCTGATCATTCAGGGCCTGCTCGGCGGCACACCCGGCTTCGCCGCGCCCGAGCCGACGCTGGCGCAGATGGATGCATGAGTTCCCCCTTGAAGCCAACAAGACTTTTTGAGTCCCATGAATACCACGCTACGCGAGA
>Ga0180433_10010906_pt1 | contig 10858 bp, 9 predicted proteins | sample SS_ome_8_FD_132980 | JGI IMG/M metagenome (GOLD analysis project Ga0180433, IMG submission 132980) | Hypersaline lake sediment archaeal communities from the Salton Sea, California, USA - SS_1_D_1 metaG | ecosystem: Environmental > Aquatic > Non-marine Saline and Alkaline > Hypersaline > Sediment...
GTTTGTATTTTGCCAGGATAGAAGAACTCCAAAAAGGATATAAAAAACAGCAAATCCATAACCTAGATACTGTATCTTTTTCCCTTTAATATTCTCTTTTAAGTTTTTATAAACATGTTGAAGAGATTTTTTATATAAAATAACTCCAACTATTGGAGAAATAATAAATAATCCCACACCTAACACCAATAAAACAAATCCAAGTAAAATATGAATTATTAAAAATCCTCCCGATTTCACAATAATATCGAAAAGTTCATCAAAAACATCTCCAAGAAACTCAAAAGTAGCACCAACTAAAGGTGGAATAAAAAACAAAAGCAACAATGCAAAATATCCGGAAATAATAATTGCAGATTCAAAAGATAAAAAAGCTACAATTTTTTGATAAATTTTTTTAAAGTTATTCTTATATAGTAAAGTGGTGAAAATCCCTACTGCAAGTAATGCACTTAAAAATAAAAGCCAATATACAGGTGTCATCTGCCTAACAAAAATTACTCTAAAAAAGCAAATAAAAAATAATGGCATCTCTACTGCAAAAAAGAAAGAAGCCAGCTTTTTCGGTTCTTTTTTAAGTTTTGTTAAAACTGCCAGTAAAATTGATCCGATAGGTATAAAAAGCAGAATATAAACTATTAAAATCGTATCCCAAGGGACAGAATCACGGAAAATTGTAGAAGTAAATGCTATAGGGATCGAAACAAACAGGGTAAACAGTAGTCCTAAAATATTATAAACCCAAAAAATGACACGCATAAAAGTATCATTATGAAAAATTTTTGATAGTTTGTTCATAAAATAAAGGTTTAAATAATCAATTTAATGGATTCTTAGTATATGCTTTTTGTTTTTATCGTCAATAACAAAATGGCGGAGAGTGGAGGATTCGAACCCCCGAGACCCTTGCGAGCCTAACGGTTTTCAAGACCGCCGCATTCGACCACTCTGCCAACTCTCCATAGCCTGTATAGCATTTTACTTATACTTACAGAAAAATCAATAAAATTCAAAAAGTAGTCCACTAGTAGACTACTTTTTGCACATCAAAAATTTGGCTTAAAATAAGGGAAAATTGTATATTGCTCCGGATTTTTTAAAGAAAATTAGCTTCCACTATTTACAAGAAAAGTATGAAATAATATCATTTTTTATCTTACCAATATCATTTTTACACACTACTTAACCCATTTTTTATGAGAATACTCCTAATTGAGCCAAATATTGAGACAGCATACATCCTTCAAAAATACTTAAGTCAGGAAAATTATGAGATTGAACTGGCAAAAAACAAAAAAGAAGCATTAATAAATATAATAAATCTGGATTTCGATTTAATTATTACAGAACTTGATATCCCAAGAATCAATGGCTTGGATATTATTAAAAAAGTCAGGCAGGAAACTGACCAAATCCCAATTTTAATAATTTCAGAAAATAAAAAACTTGAAACAAAAATTAAAGCATTTAATCTGGGAGCTGATGATTTTTTGGTAAAACCGATCTGTATACCCGAACTTTGTTTAAGAATGAAGGCCTTAATAAGAAGAACCAACGACCCGGAAGAAACAAAAACAAAGTTTATTATCGACGATCTATATCTCAACAGCTCAACAAAAGAAGTAAAAAGAGCTGGCAAAAATATCAATCTAAGAAGAAAAGAGTTTGAACTTCTGGAGTTTTTGATAAGAAATAAAAACAAAGTAATTAACAGAAGTACAATTCTTGAATATGTCTGGGACTACAACATAAATACACTTTCAAATACTGTAGACGTTCACATCAAACATCTAAGATCAAAAATAGATAAAAATTTCACAAAAAAACTAATCAGAACTGTTCATGGAGTCGGATATAAGATAAGTGCGTCTTATTAAGCTACCATCTCTACTGAACTTCAAAATTCTCAAGATAATTGATAGCTTCCTCAAGCTGTACATCCCTCTCTGCTTCAATATCTTCAGGTGTAAATTCTATTTCAATATTTGGGGTGATTCCAACTTCATCAATATTTACATCGTTTGGAGTAAACCATTTAGCAACAGTTAAACGTAAACTAGATCCATCTTCAAAGTTTTTCACCTCCTGCACACTACCTTTTCCATAAGTTTGAGTTCCAATCACAATTCCTCTTTTATGATCCTGGATAGCCCCGGCCACAATCTCAGAAGCTGACGCTGTACCTTCATTCACCAAAACAACTACAGGAACATCAGGAAGTCGGGGATTTCCCAAAGTATAAATTATCTCATTTTCTTCTTCATTTTTTCGTCTAATAGTCACAGCTTCATACTCTTCAGGAAGAAATTCTGAAATCATATCAACAGAAATTGCAAGATAACCGCCTCCGTTATACCGTAAATCTAAGATCAAACCTTCAACATCCTTTAATAATATCTCAGATACAGCATTTGAAAACTCATTTGTTGTGTTATCACTAAATTGAAGTACATCGACATATGCAATATCGCTATCTTCAAAATATTCATACTCAATACTGTTGAGTTCGACTTTTTCTCGAACTATCTCTATTTCAATAGGTTCTTCAGCACCTTCTCTTAAAATTGTTAACTTCACCTTTGTTCCGGTTTCACCCCGGATTTTCAAAATTGCTTCAAAAAATGTCATATCTGTTGCAAACTCATCATCAATCATATAAACAATATCACCAGCTTTAATCCCTTCACGTTCAGCTGGAGAGTTTTTTAAAGGTGTAATAACTGTAAGGATACCATCTTCCATAGTTAACTCTGCGCCAATTCCTTCAAGTTCTCCATTTAAATTGTTTTGAAAACTTTCTGTCTCTTCAGGATCCATAAAAAGTGTATATGGATCTTCCAAAGCTGCAACCATACCTTTAATAGCACCATAATTCATCTTTTCAGTATCTAGAACATTGTGATTGTAATAATCTTCATCAAGCGCATTCCATATATCCCAAAAAAGGTCATCATCGTGATCTGCAAAAAAGAGATCTGAGTTGTCTGTTGAATTACTATTTGTGTTGTTTGAATATGAAACATTTTTGGATTCCTGCTGTTTTCCGGTTTCATAACCGAATAAAAAGCATAAAACCAATATAAAAAGTAATAAAATTGATCTTAAATTTCTATATTTTTTCTCCATATATATAATATATTACATTTCTCCAATCTTTTCTATAACTGGTTCAATTGATAATGCTTTTTGTGTTTTTGCATCAATATCAATAATAACTCCATTAAAAGTTACAGGTCCCTTTGCAACATCGTGAGCTTCCGGGATTTGTGATAAAAATGTTCGTATAATAATTTTTTTATCAACTCCAATAACAGAATCATAAGGTCCTACCATTCCTACATCTGTAATATACGCAGTATGGTTTTCAAGAATTGCAGCATCGTTTGTAGGAATATGAGTATGAGTTCCAAGAACTGCACTTACTCTTTCTGTTAAATAATGACCCATTGCACGTTTTTCAGATGTGGCTTCAGCATGAAAATCTACAAGAATTGCACTTAAGTTCTCATTTTTCGTCTCTTCCAGGATTTTATCAACAACTCTAAAAGGGCAATCAAAGTCATCTTTAAAGAAAACACGTCCAATTAAATTTATAACAAGAACCTTTTTCATTAAAGCAGTTTCGATAATTTGATACCCTCTTCCTGCAACATTTGGAGGATAGTTTGCTGGTCTGATTAATGGAAAAGATTTGTCATCCATCTTAGCTACAGTTTTTTTCTGTTTCCAAACATGGTTTCCAGAAGTAAAAAAGTCGATACCAGCCTGCTGCATCTCTTCCAGAGATTTAATTGAAGCACCTTTTCCATGGCTTAAGTTTTCAGCATTCGCAATTACAAGGTCAATATTTTCCTTCTTTTTTAAGTCAGGAACAATTTGTCTTACAGCCTCCCTTCCAGGTCGTCCAAAAATGTCTCCTAAGAATAAAATTTTCATGATTAGTCAAATAAGTTCACAAGAAAAAAGGTAGCACAAAATGGGGGGATTTACAATTGGGGGTTTATATATATTTTTTTAATAAACTTTTAATATTCTGTTCATCTTTTCTTGATATAATAAATGCGTCAGAAAATCAAAAATATATTTTTGCAACTGAAATAATTTGACGGGTGAGAGTTTACTCACCTATACTGTGCTCACAAAAACAAATTAACCAAAAATATCATGACAAATTCAAACGAAAAGAAAAAAGCAATTGAGCTTGCTATTTCTCAAATTGAAAAAAACTTTGGGAAAGGTTCAATTATGAAAATGGGGGCTGCGCAAAAAATTGCAATTGAAACTATTCCAACCGGTTCCATTTCATTAGATCTTGCTTTAGGTGGTGGAGTTCCTAGAGGCAGAGTAATAGAGATTTATGGACCTGAAAGTTCTGGGAAAACAACATTGTCTTTACATATTGCAGCAGAAGCTCAAAAACTAGGAGGTCAGGTATCTTTTGTTGATGCAGAACATGCCCTTGACCCAGAATATGCCAAGAAAATTGGTGTAGATACTGATAATCTCTTGATTTCACAGCCGGATAGTGGGGAACAAGCTCTTGAGATTACAGAAACTTTAGTTAGATCAAACGCTTGTGACGTTATTATTGTAGATTCTGTTGCTGCTTTAACACCTCGTGCAGAAATCGAAGGAGAGATGGGGGACGCACATATGGGATTACAGGCAAGACTTATGAGTCAGGCTCTTAGGAAGTTAACTGCAGCTATTAGTAGATCAAAAGTTTCAGTGATTTTCTTAAACCAACTTCGAATGAAAATTGGAGTAATGTTTGGTAATCCAGAGACTACAACAGGTGGAAATGCACTTAAATTTTATTCATCAGTAAGAATGGAAATTAGAAGTATTGGAAAGATAGAAGAAGGTTCCGGAGATACAAGAGAGATGGTAGGGAACCGTGTACGTGTCAAAATTGTTAAAAATAAAATTGCACCACCTTTTAAACAAGCTGAGTTCGATATTATGTACAATAAAGGGATTTCATATATTGGAGATCTAGTAGATCTATCTGTTAAATACGAGATTACAAGAAAAGCAGGAGCTTTCTATACATATAAAGACTTAAAACTTGGACAGGGAAGAGAAAATGTTAAAGGATTTTTAGCAGGAAATGAAAAAATCCTTAAATCAATAGAGAAAGATATACGGAATATAATAGATAAAAACAAGGTAGAAGAAAAAAATGCAAAATAGTTATGGAAAATTTACAAAATAATAGTTATGAGAAAATTTTAGATTATGCATTTAAACTGTTAGGCCAAAGAAGATACACCGAGTACAAATTAACTCAAAAACTAAAAACCAGATTTAAAAATAATTGCGACATACCTAAAGTTATAAGTCGTCTGAATGATCTTAAATATTTAGACGACTTTGACTATGCAAAAGCATATATACGTTCAATTTTATCTTCAAAACCTTGCGGAAAGTATTTACTTGCTCAAAAACTAAAAATTCAAGGTCTAAAAAGCCACATAGTTCAAAAAGCTATTGAAGAAAGCCAGATAAATGAACAAGATTTAGCTGAAGAAGCACTTAATAAGAAATTATCCTCTTTAGCAAAACTTCCACAAGAAAAAAGAGTACAAAAAGCCCTCTATTTCCTTAAGTCTAGAGGGTTTAAATCTGGAACAATTTACAAAACTATTGAACAAATCCCAAAAAACTGCTAATATTTTTTACGAAAAGTACGAAATAACAGTATCAGGATTAATTCTAATCCTGTTTTTTTATAACCCATTACAAATAAAACTATGCAATCACAATTTTTCGCAGCAATTAATCAGCTTTGTGAAGAAAAAAATCTCCCAAAAGACACTATTATGGAGACAATCGAAGCTGCTTTAAGAGCTGCTTATCGAAAAGACTATGGTAACAGAGAACAAGAGATTGAGATCAAAATCAACGAAAAATCCGGATCTATATCTGTACTTTTAGTAAAACAAGTTGTTAAAAAAGTTGAAGACGAAAATCTGGAAATTTCAGCAAAAGAAGCTTTAAAGTACAAAAAGAAGGTAAAAGTAGGGGATACTATCAAAATTGATGTTACACCTCTGGAATACGGAAGAATTGCTGCTCAATCTGCAAAACAGGTTATCATCCAAAGACTTCAGGAAGCAGAAAGAGAAAAAATGTACGACACATTTAAAGATAGAGAAAACGAATTAATCAACGCGATTGTACATAGAGTAGAAAACAGACAGGTTTACATCAATCTTGAAAAGATCTCTACAATCCTTACTCCAGAACAACAAATTCCGGGAGAAAAGTATTATGGTGGGCAAAGATTAAAACTGTACCTGGATAAGGTTATAAAAACTACAAAAGGACCACAACTTCTTATTTCAAGAACTCATCCAAACCTTGTAAGAAAGCTTCTGGAACTTGAAATTCCTGAAATTAAGAATGAAATGGTAGAAGTAAAAAACATTGCCAGAGAACCAGGTGTCAGAAGTAAAATTTCTGTATATGCTGAGGATACCAAGATCGATCCTATTGGATCTTGTGTAGGTCAAAAAGGAGTAAGAATTCAGAATGTTATGGATGAACTGGGTGGTGAAAGAATAGATATTATCAAATGGTCAAAAAATACCGAAGAGTATATCAAAGCTGCTCTGGCTCCAGCTAAAGTGATGAATATTGAAATTGATAAAAAAGAAAAACGTGCAAAAGTTTTTGTAAATACTGATCAAAGACCTCTTGCTATCGGGAAAAATGGTCAAAATGTACGGCTTGCATCAATATTAACTGAATATGAAATAGATATATTGGATATTAATGAGGCAAAAGAAGCTGAAGCAAAAGAAAAAGTTGAAAAAGAAGAAAAGATTAAATCATCAAAAGTAGAAGATTTAGACCTTCCTGAAGATATTATTGAAAAGCTTAAAGCTGCAAATCTTACTCTTGTATCACAATTACAAGGTTTAAAGACAAAAGATGTTACAGAAATTGAAGGAATAGGTGAGAAAAATGCTGAAAAGATAGTTGAAGCAGTAAAAAAGCTTGAGTAAGCTGTTTATCTATTAAAGCGATTGTCATTCTAATCTGTATATGGTATAATATACAGATTAGTTATGCTCAAATATAAATGGCAGAAGATAAAAAACAAATAAAAAACATCTCAAATGAGGGCGATACCAGGAATCTTCCTATGGATCGTGTTATGTCGAATGTAAATCGAAGATTTAAGGAAAAAGAGTGTAAAGAAAAAGCAAAAGAGTTAAAAATGAACTATGTTGACATATCAAGAACTCCAGTTAATCCTGATATTTTAAAAATTATTGATTCCAATGAAGCAAAAACAGCAGAACTAATAGTTTTTAATAAATTAGGGCAAAAAATTGATGTTGCAGTAGCTGATCCAAATAAAGAAGAGACCAAGAAACTGATAGAAAAATTACAATCTGAGAAATTTGAAATTACTCAGCATTTGGCTTCAGATATTGGTATCATTGAGACTTTAGATTTATATAAAGAACCTTTATATCAGAAAGAAAAAGAGCTAAAAACAAAAATTGAAAGAGATAAGATTATTTCTTCAGCCAAAGAGATAGAGTCACTTGGAAAATTAAAAGAAAAAATTGAAACTTCTGCTTCAAAAGAAGCGTTATACTACATAAATATCGGAGCAATTAAAGCTGGAGCTTCAGATATCCATTTTCAACCTGAAGAAAAAGATGTTTTAGTCCGTTTCAGAATAGATGGAATACTTCATAACATTTTTAAGATCAGTAGCAAAAGTTATAAAGAAATAGCCACTCAAATTAAATATAACTCAAAGCTAATTATCAATGTTTACGATATTCCACAAGATGGAAGATACTATTTTGAGGTAAATGATAGTAAAATTGACGTTCGTGTATCGGTTCTTCCAACACAATTTGGTGAAACAATCGTTTGTAGACTACTGGATACAACTCAAAAGGTTCTAAACTATAAAGATTTGGGATTTTATGGAAAAGCTTTGAAAGATTTAGAATACTCTACTAAGTATAAAGAAGGAATGATCCTTGTTACCGGACCAACAGGTTCAGGTAAGACAACCACACTTTATTCGCTTCTTTCTGAATACAATACAGAAGATGTAAAAATTATCACTCTTGAAAATCCTATTGAATATCATATTGAAGGAGTTTCACAAAGTCAGGTTAATGAAGACAAAGATTATACTTTTGCAAAAGGATTAAGAGCTATTCTTAGACAAGATCCGGATATTGTAATGATAGGTGAGATTAGAGACCTAGATACAGGTAGAACAGCAACTCAAGCTGCCCTAACAGGTCACGTAGTTATCTCAACTCTTCATACAAACAGCGCTCTTGCGACTATCCCCCGGCTTGTGAATATGGGGCTTCCGCATTTCATGATTGCACCTTCACTCAAAACAATTATCGCTCAAAGACTGGTGAGAAAACTTTGTCCAGACTGTAAACAAGCAAAAAAAATCTCAAATACAGAAAAAGAAACAATAGAAAAAAGTGTAGAAGAGATCAAAAAAATCTATCCAAACGCAAAAATTAATCTTCCTGATCAGTTATACCACCCAAAAGGTTGTGAAAAGTGTAGTGATACAGGGTATAAAGGCAGAACTGTTATTGCAGAGGTGATTCTGCTTGATGATGAAATCAGAGACATGATATTAAACAAAAAAGGAACTGAAAAACTTTTTAAAGAAGTAAGGAAAAAGGGAATGTTAACAATGTTTGAAGACGGTGTGCTTAAAGTTTTGCAAAATATTACAACATTGGAAGAGGTAAATCGTGTTTCTTCACAAACTGAGTAATTTTTTCTAAAAAAGTAGTGAGATTCTCCCATTACACTGCTTTATTATTCCTCGTATCTCAAGCATCGAGATTATTTTTAATGTAACAGACATATCGTACTCACTATTAACTATTAGCTGATTTATCTCATTTACACCTTTTTGAATCAGGTCAACAACAGCTTTTTCTTCAGGAGAAAGTTGAATTTTTGTTTCAATGTTGTCTTTTACTGAAAGTTCAAAAGCATTGTAAATATCGTCTACTTTTAATACAGGAAAAGCTTCCCCTTTTTGGATCAAAAGATTGGTTCCTTTAGAATTTCCTTTATTTATATCCCCGGGAATAGCAAAAACCTCTCGATTTTGGGAAACTGCAAAAGAAGCAGTTATTAAAGCACCAGACCTTTCTGGAGCCTCAATGACTAATGTACCTTTTGAAAGACCGCTAATAATCCTGTTCCTTCTGGGAAAATTGTATCCATTCGGTGAAGTCCCAAGAGGGAATTCAGACAAAACAACGCCATTTTTCTCAATTTCTTTCGCTAAATTCCTATTAGTAAAAGGATAAATAAGATCTAATGAAGAACCTAGAACTGCAGCTGTTTTACCATTCCCATTAACAGTGATTTTATGGGCTAAAGTGTCGATTCCTTTTGCAAGACCACTAACAATGCAAAAACCGTTCAAAACAAGCTTCCCCACAATATTTTTAACTGCAAATTCACCATACAAACTACATTTTCTTGTACCAACAACAGCTATATTAATCGAATTATTAAGTATAGAGATGTCTCCTTTATAATAAAGTATAAGAGGTGGCTTGTGGATCTGTTTTAATAGCTTAGGATAAGTAGGCTCATTTATAGTTACAGTGTTAATTCCAAGAGAAATTATTTTTTTATATTCATCATCAACATTAATTTTAGTGATTTCCGACATAATTTCATTGACTCTTTCCAGTTCAACACCTAACTTTTTCAACAAATTGCAATTTAAGCAGTGCCAAACCTTTTCCAAATCATTATTATACGAAAATAAAGCATGGAATTTTCCGTAAGTGAGTGACTGAATTAAATTAAAACCGTTAAAATATTTATGCATTTTGAAAAATTAAGTATGCAAAAAAAAGCATAACAAAAATATATTAAATTTATCTTAAAAAATTCTTAAAAAAATATTAAATATCTGTTTCGTCAATACTACCCTTGACTACTCAAAAGTTTTGCACAATAAACACACAAAAAATTGTGCAAAACTCCTGTAAAAAGGAATTTGCAAAATTTTAGTATTTGCCATTTTGGACATCTGCTGTCATAATACCACCACTTAATCTAATGACACGTTTTTGCAGCGAGTCAACCAATGCCTTATTATGACTTGTTAAAATTACAGTTTTTCCCATTTTATTAATTTTCTGTAGAATTTCCATTATATCGTTAGCATTCTTTGGATCCAGATTTCCAGTAGGTTCATCAGCAATAACAAGATCAGGATTATGTACAAGCGCTCTAGCTATTGCACATCTTTGAGCTTCACCACCAGACAGTTCAGAAGGAAAATTAAACCTTTGATCATAAAGTCCAACAGTTTTAAGCAAACTTGTAACTCTCTTTTTAATCTCTTCATCCGTAAAAGAACAAACCTCAAGCGCAAAAGCAACATTTTCATAAACATCTTTTTGTGGCAGAAGCTTATAATCCTGAAAAACAACTCCAACTTTTCTTCGATATGTCTGAAGATCCTTCGGTTTCATTGTATGAACCTTCAAATCATCCACAACAATTGAACCGTTTGTTACCCTTTCAGAACCAATCAACAGATTTACAATAGTAGACTTCCCAGCTCCGGAAGGTCCGGTAATTATCACAAACTCACCACCGGATATTTTTAAACTTATATCATTTAGCACCTTCTTTATCCCAAACTTTTTGGAAACGTTTGTAAACTCAATCATATTTTCAATTTAAAACATTCCTATTATATAAAATAAAACACTATTTATGAAACTTTCCATGAACTTCACGAAGTTTCTTGTTTGTTATGTGTGTATAAATTTGAGTTGTTGTGATAGATGCATGCCCAAGTAACTCCTGCACA
>Ga0180433_10010908_pt1 | contig 10856 bp, 12 predicted proteins | sample SS_ome_8_FD_132980 | JGI IMG/M metagenome (GOLD analysis project Ga0180433, IMG submission 132980) | Hypersaline lake sediment archaeal communities from the Salton Sea, California, USA - SS_1_D_1 metaG | ecosystem: Environmental > Aquatic > Non-marine Saline and Alkaline > Hypersaline >...
AACTATACTTGTCTAATGATAGTATAGGTTTAAAAATTCTTTTATCACGAGAGTTTTATATGTGATTGCAACATATAAATGAGACTTAACAAATAACTCGAAAATTTTTTTCACTTAGAATTTATACCTAAATGGAATGAAAAGTATTCAAAAATAGGGAAAAGAATTAAAAACCATCAAATTTAGCCCACTCATCATCCTCATCTTCGTCTTCGTCGTCGTAATATTCCTCATGCTTATCAGACTTAGATGCTTCGAGTGTTTCTTCTTCAAGGTCTTCCAATTCATCATCAAATGATATAGCTTTCTCTAAGTCTGTGATCACTGATTCTGCTGTTACTTTTATTTCAGGAATCTCTTCTTCTACAGGTTCCTTTTTCTCTACTAACTTGAGATAATCTCCATGAATCTTAATTGTGATGGGAGTCTCCTCTTGCAATAGCCGTACAACAACCTCTTCGCTGCTTGACGTATCATGAGGCATTCGCATTACTATTGCTCGAGCACCTTCGAAGACTCCGCTGATAATTTCTACAGTGTCTCCTTCCTCTAAGTATTCGGTAACGCTTCGTGGAAGTAATACGTGCTTCAGCTCCGACAATCGTATATTTTGTACTATGCGCCCCTTGATATGTTGTATACCTTGGACAGCAATTTGCACATCTCGCTTTTGAGGAGCTTCAAAAAAGATATACCCCGGAAGGAGAGGTGAAACAAGCATAGCTCTGATATCGGGAATAACATCCAGTATTTTAAAACGATAAAAAATCTGTTTTAGTATATTGCTTTCTTGGTTAATAGTGGTCCGTACCGCGAATAAAGTAGTTAAATCCTCTACTTCTTCAAGATCTTCTGAAATATCAGACTCTTCTTCGCTTTTTTTTATTTCCTCATCATCTTCAACCATAATTTTTCACATTTTCCTTATTTGAATTATCCTTAATTAAAAAGTAAATAATTTCTCGGATAAGAAGTCAAGAATATTAAGGAAACCTAAATTAAAAAATTTTTCTATTTCTCACAAAAATGGGAAATTTTCCATTTATAATGAAATTCAAGAGCGAAAAATCAGTGGAATGAAAATTTATACTGGAATATTGTTAATATCTAATATTTCAGGAATTTTGTTATTTCTCTCCAGCCAAGATATTTCCGCACGAGTATAACGCCATGTAATTTCGCATTTACCCGGTTTATCTGGTGTTTCGGTTTCAAATTCCCATGGATTTACGATTATTAGATCTCCTTTTCGAATCCACACTCGCTTTTTGATTTTTCCGCGTATTCTCCCTATTCGATGCTTACCATCTTCGCAAAATACTCCCATACGATCATTTCCATAGATTTCCACAACTCTTGCGAACATTTCTCCAATCTTTTTCTTAGGATATTTAACGCGAGTTATTACGGGTTCTTCTTGTTGACCCTTCTTCCCTTTACCTTTCTTTTTATTTGCCATGATTATATTGAATAAGTAATATTGTAAAATAAATTTTATTCAATTTTGTCTTCCGGTTTAAATTCTCCTTTAATAAAAATGATTTTTATATCCTCTTTAGAATTATTTTTAATATTATGCATTTCTTTTGGTTCCACTAAAAATACTGATCCCTCAGGAGCATCATATTCCTGATTATCAATAATCATTACTCCATCACCTCTGGCAAAATAAAATGTCTCATCAATTTCATTATGACCATGTGATTTATCTCCCATGAATTCCCCAGGTTTGAGTAGAATTACTCCCCAATCAATGGTTGGTCCACGCATTAAATATTTTACCCCCGACTCTCCATTTCGATATTTAAAATCAAGCTCATTTACAAATTTAATGATAATCCACCATTATTTAATCTAAAATTAGTGATAAAATATGTAATATAATTTTTATTTATAACGCATTTTGCAGTATCTGTCTTAAAGAGGCTTTAGTAGTATCACGGGGATTATTATCTAAAGAACTCCCTTTAGTATCTTGAACGATATCATCAAGATCAGATTCCTTTATGCCAGCTTCACTTAAGCGAAGAGGAATGCCAATATAATTAAAAATATCCTTAAGTTTCTCGATTGCCCACCTTGCCTTGTCAATAGTATTTTTAGGGAGCTTTTTCGGGCAACTTCCATAACCGGTAAGTATGTTTTGACCAGATAAGATTTGTGCGATCCACGTATATTTCTTAACAGTAGCATCAACATCTAAATTATATTCCATTACATAGGGAAGAAGCATACCACAAATTAAGCCATGGGGGATACCAAACTTGATACCAATAGGATGTGCGAACCCATGAACCGCTCCTAACTTGCTGTTAGAAAAAGATAATGCATCAAATAAGCTTCCAAGCATCATTCTTTCCCTTAATACTATGTTTTCTAGGTCTTTAACGACTTTTGGTAAAGTTTCAGCTAATAATTTGATTGCCTCTCTTGCAAAAAAATCAGATATAAAATTTGCACTTTTCGATACTAAAGATTCGATAGCTTGTACTAAAGCATCTGTACCAGAGTATGCAGTATACTTTTTTGGGAGGGGAATTGTAAGTTCTGGGTCCAATAGAGCGGTATTTGCCCAAAGACCTCGAATGCTTTTTTTAATCCCACGTTTCTCATCTTTTATCACTGCATTGTTTGTGATTTCTGAACCTGTCCCTGAAGTTGTGGGAATAAGAATAAATGGTAGAGGAGGTTTTATAAATTCTTTTCCAGCATGATACTCTTCCACTACCCCTCCATTACTCACCAATCCTGCAATTGCTTTAGCAGTATCCATTACCGATCCACCACCAATCCCAATAACTAATTGGCAATTTTTTTCTATAGCATACTCCTTTCCATAATTTATTATTTCAGTTGTGGGTTCTTTAACCGCTTCATCATAAACGTATGATGAAATACCATTTTTTGTTAAGATTATATTGATTTTATTTAAATATCCACTTTTCTTCAATGAACTTTTCCCTGTCACCAAGAAAACTTTAGGGTTCTTGCAATCTTTACCTTTCAATAGATTTAAGACTTCTTTACCAATCTCACCTATCTTTCCTCTACCAAAGATTAGTTTTGGACTAAGAAAATCGAAATTTATGGGTAAATAATCCACATTAATCACGTACCACTCTTTTTTACGTGATTGATAATTTCGCGCGCTATTCTTTCGAAGACTTTGTTTACATTCTCTCCTGTTTTACTTGAAATTCGAATATAATCAAAGAATTCAAATTCGTTTTTTAAAGATTTGATAAATCCTTCATTAATAGCAATCATTTCTTCTAAATCAGCTTTTGATCCTACCAAAAGAATAGGCAGCTCTGGATCATCTGAACGACAAATATTTACCCATTCTTCTAAAGTATTTAATGTTAATGGACGAGTTAGGTCAAAAAGTAGCAGGGCTCCTTTTGCGCCCTTCACATAATTATTTAAGAGAAATCGAAAGCGTTCCTGTCCACCAAAATCCCATATTTGGAGGAGAATTGATTCATCATCAATAGCTAGCTCTTTTAAAAAGAACTCCACACCTATAGTTAACCGAGTATTAGCCTGAAATCTCCCCTCTATATATCTATGAAGCAATGTAGTCTTTCCCACTCCTCCTTCTCCCGTAATGATAGTTTTTAACACCTTCGATTTTGGCATTATATCAATTAAGCCCAGATATCAGTATTTTTATAATATTTATTTTCTAACAAAATTATTATTTAGCAATAGAATTGTTAAAGCAATTATATTTATTGAAATAAAGAAATATAATAAATTTTTTTACGCCCTCTCAATTGATATCATTTTTTTCTGGCGAATAAAGATGCGATTAATTTTATGACTTTTTGCGTTCTTTTTCAAATCTTTATCACAGGTTGCTAAATATACCAAATTCCCTCTGTTCTTTAAGTCAATACACTTTCGCAATAAGAATTCATCAGATGTTTCATCATGTTCCTTTATTGAGGGATCAAATACAATCCTGTACTCGGATTTATACCTCTCTAAATATGATAAGCCAGAATTAAGTAATAAAAAGAATTTATTTGCTTTTTTTTCTCTCTCTCTTTTCGCTTTTAGTTCATCTACAACTTGCTTAAATACAATAAATTTTACCTTCCCTTGAAGTTTATGTTCAATTTCCTCTAAATAATTGATTTTAAATTGATACGGGAGTATGATAAAATTAGCATCAATTATAACTAAAATCTCTCGCATTGATCTATAGGAATAATGAATGCTTCAATAATTTTGCCGTTCTAATATTTTTGTAGTTAATATGTTAAATGCGTTTGCAACATTTTCCCCAGATTTACTTGAGATTCGCAAATAATCCATCAATTTAAATTGCTCCTTAAAAGAAAATGCATAATCATCTTGTACCATTATCTCATCAGTCAAGTCATTTTTAGTTCCTAGAAATAGGATAGGGATATTTGGATCTCCTTTACGTACTATATTAATCCATTGCTCCAAATTCTGTAATGTCATTGGTCGAGTTAAATCAAACATTAATAACGCTCCTTTTGCACCCAACACATAGCTCTCTAACAAAAAGCGAAACCGTTCCTGACCTCCAAAATCCCATAACTGAAGAGTACAATGCTTTTCATCGAGTTCTAATTCTTTTAGAAAAAATTCTACACCTATTGTCATCTTAGTTTCAGCTGAAAACCTCCCTTCAACAAATCGATGAAGGAGAGTAGTTTTTCCGACACCTCCTTCTCCTGCTGTGAGAATTTTAAGAATGAATTTCTTTGTCATTGTGACGAACTTTACAATTGTAAATCTTGAAAATTAATTAAATTACTTGATAAATATTTGATATAAGTATTCATTTTTTATTGTTTGTTTTTACGAAACTTCAAATTCATAATTTTGTCCAATTTTAAATGAAAAAATGAAAAAAAAGCCAATAAAAAAGATACCCTAAACAAGTAAAAATCCTAATAAAAAAGGTTTTACCTTATTCAATGAATATATATGCCAAATTGCATTAATAATACTAAAAAAAGACGTTAAATTATTGTTAGGTAAAAAAAATGAAAAAAAAACAACCATCTGAAGAACTTTTAAAGAAATTAAATGTGGAATCATGGGGGATTTGGGAAAAAGAGAAATCTGAATTTCCATGGTCATATGATGAAACAGAAACTTGTTATATATTAGAAGGAGACGTAGAAGTTATAGATCCTTCCACCGGTGAAAAAATTGAATTTAAAACGGGAGATTTAGTTCAATTTCCCAAAGGATTAAATTGCAAATGGAAGGTTAAAAAACCTGTAAGGAAATATTACAGATTTGGAGATTTGGAAATTTAAGACTCCTAAACTTCTTTTTTTTTTTAAGATTTAATAGCAATTTGCTGAAATATTAAAAATGAAAAATACTAAACTCTTAAATAGATTTGGCACTAGATTAATATTGCACAATTTTTTCTCTGAATGCAAATGTGCTTATTTAAAATCAGCGAATCCTAAACCAATTAAAAAAACAAAAACATCAGTGATTTGCCATAACCACTATAGATGATCAATCATTTTTATCACTTAGTTTCCTTAAAACGATCTTTGACAGTTTTCCTAATCCCGCCTACATCTGGAAAAATGTTGGAACGGATTTCATATTAGTCGATTATAATAGTGCTGCGAAAGGTAATGATCTGTTAAAAATTAATTGCATTTTAAATGAATCACCATCAGAATTTTTCGAAAAAAACCCTCAAATATTACATAAATTAATTGAATGTACAACAAAAAAGCAAGCCAAAATCAAGGAATTAAAGGTTCGATCACCCTTCGACAACAAAGAAAATTATCTAACAATCAATTTCTTCTTTGTGCCGAATGACCTCGTTCTTCTCTATATGAATGATATTACTTCCCATAAACTAATTGAAAGAGATTTAAAAAACTCTAAGGAAAAGTACAAACACCTTTTTGAACAAGCCCCATTTCCAATTGTCTTGTTTGATCATAATGCGAACATTATTGATTGTAATAATGCAACTGAAGATATTTTTGGGTTTAAAAAGAAAGAATTGATTAACCAAAATTATTTAAAATTATCCTTTTATCCTTCCCAATATATCCCACTTTTAAAAGAAAGATTAGAAAAATCATGGAAAGGAATTGAGGTAGAACCAATTCATTTAAAATTATATAAAAAAGATGGAAGTATAATTTGGATTACATCTATCGTATCTAAAGTCAATATTAAAGGAGTGAGAATGTTTCAAGCCATTTTACTTGATATAACCGAATTGAAGCAAGCTAATCAATTAATTCAGCATAAATTAGAGGTTGAAAAGGTAATTTCCTCCATTTCTTCGCATTTTATAAGTAACATTGATATTGATGATGCTATCGAACGATCATTAATTGAAATGGGATCCTTAATTGGGGCTAAAAGAGCCTATTTGCTACTTAATAACGAGGATAGAACCGTTGAATTTTATTCTCAAGTCTATTGCTCAAATGAGGCTAATTCTAATGAAATAGATATTGTAAATTTGAATATCGATGATTTTCCTTATATTTTAAAAGAATATGAAAAAAGTGGGTTTGTTTATATTAAAAATGTCTCAGATCTTCCACAAAAAGAAGAAACCACAAAATTTCAACTTCAAAAATTACATATTGAATCCTTACTCTTATTTCCTATAAAAATTAAAGAAAAACTCCTCGGTTTTATTGGTTTCGATAATTTAGAAGATTCAACTCATTGGCGAACAGATGACCTCACATTGTTGAAAACCTCATCAGAAATTATCGGAAATGCTTTAGAAAGGAAATGGGGGGAAGAAACGCTTAAAAATACGAATCAATTGCTAACTGCAATTCTCTGCTCCCTAACTGAATGTGTTCTCCTCATTGATAGGGATTTTAATATTATCTGGGTTAACAGTGAGACTGAAAATTTGTTTAGTTCTCAATTCGTAGGTGAAAAGTGTTTTGAGTATCTCTTTAGATCATCTAAACCATGTAAGCATTGTATTGCGAAAAAAACTTTCTCTAATGGAAGTATTTACGAAAACGAATACAATTTTAAAGAACAAGGAAAACCCCCAATTAAATATTGGTGTACAACTAATGTAGCTTCAAAAGATAAGAATAATGATGTTGAGTTAGTAATTATTATTTTAAGATTAATAAATAATTATGCTAAATGAATTGAGTTTAATCCTTAAATCTTTGCTCTTCGCGATAGGATTTTACTGAAATTTCTCTATCCTCTAATTTATTATATTTTATTAATGTGTCTATGATTGATTTTACTTCGGCTCTAGTCTTTATACCTTGTGAATGTATACTTTCCAAGATTTCTTTCTCTCCTAAACCATTATTGTAGAGCTCTTTAAATTTTGTCACTATTTCCTCATTATACACAGTGTAATGTTTGTTAAGATAAGTAACAACCCAATTTTTTTTTTCTTGATTCTGTGAAAGATCAAAAAGCCTCTCTTGTATTGTTCTAAGGGGTTTATTGAAATTTTTTGCAAGAGAAGTATCTTCTATTGAGTGGAACTTCTTTATATACCGAGTAAATCTATTCGAGAAAAATAAATTAGGAATGAAAGACGCCAAATATAAAATCAAAGTTATGATTGTCATCCAAATGGCGAATTCAGGATTGATTAGAAAAATGAGTAAAATTATTAGAATGAAAACAAGAAACCATTTACGTCCAATTGATTTTAAAATTAATATAAACTTTTGGAACATAAGAATAAATCAGAAATATCGCTTAAAAACGTTGTTTTTTGATAGGATTTTACATTAAATAGTATGATTGTTAACCACATATAAAGAAAGCGATTCCGGGTTCGGGATGGGACCGGGTATATCCTGGATCACCATGACCGTAGCCAAAGCTACAGTTTGCATGTTCCCATAGATCGCAACTACAGTACTTGATGCAACGCGAAACAGTTTAACTTCCGGCGCTTTTTGAGATAAATATGTGGTTAAAAAATCCATATCAGACCTGGTAATAAGGACTAATATTTTCAATCGAAATGTTTCCTTATTCGGTCTAAAGTATTTAGAATTAGTGTAGCTTATTAATTAAATTTTATTATAATTAAATGAGTTTTTAATTGAGTGATTTTTTTTTATTCTATATTTTTTTCTGTTTTTGAAGAGTATCAGCCGCCGTGCTTGCTACTATAATAAGTTTCCTTGATGCAGAATCACATCCCTCTTCCTTAAGTATACTCGCTAAATTGATAAGATCCACAACCGCCTTAAGAAGATCGGGTTTACCAAAGCGTTCCTTTAGCATATCTTCTAATTGCTCTATCGCATAATCATCAAATTGGATAGGATCAATTCCAGTATATGCCATCTCAAGGGCTTTCTTAGCAATGGGATGTACATCTCCTTTTTGATTATTTTCTTTCATATAACTCAAAGGATGATTTTTTACGACTATAATTTGATTATAAATAGTAAAATAATAAATTAAATTAATAATATTATTTTTAGATCAAATTTAGGCAACTTTATTTGATTTGTCTATTAGTTTCTTTGAGTTTCGTTAATTTATAAATTGTGTAAAATATTGAAAAAGCAATTATACTTAAAATAAAAATTAATGAACCAATTACGATATAATATGTAATTGGCGTCTCAATTATGAAGAAGTAGGAGGATAAATAATAAAGACTCGTAATATTTGTGAAATCCCTCACTATAAAAGCATAGGAATAATCTCCGGGTTTTAATTTATTCAAAGTGATATTAAATATCTCAAAATTCTGGTGGAAGTTATTTTTCACTCGATAATAAAAATAATCTTGAAAGTTGTTTTTAGTAAAAATGATAAAGATACTTTCCACCCCCGAGTGAGTATCTTGACTTATTAATCTAAAGTAAGGATTATCATCGACCGTAATTTTTTGTGGACTAAATTCAAAATCTATTAATTCAGGAATACTCGAATCCTCTATTGTCGTAAAATTGAATGTAGAAGGAATAAGATTGTGCCCAGTGATGGTCACATTAAACGTTTCATTACTCTGAGGAGGTAATCTAAATACTACTTTTCCTTCAATATCAGCATATGCAGTATAATATTTTCCATCTGAACTTCGTAAGTGTACACGTCCGTAAGGAACTGTTCTATTTAGATTATCTTTAAGATTGAAAGAAACTAATTGACCTTCATAAATACTTTCTTGAAAATAATTTGGAACTGAAGCAAGACTATCAGTATATATATCAATCTCTGGATCTCCTAAAAGATTATAGGCTAAAATATTCTTTCTTTGCCATTCTAATTCCATTGAAGTATCTCCTCTCAGAAAATAGTCGCTATTCATATACGCAATTTTTGAATCAAATAATGCTCTTCCTTGTTGGAATTTTCTTTCATGGAAGAATTCATCAAAAAATAATTTTGCATTTCCGCGATTTAACTTTTCTAAGTTTGAATCCTCTTCTAAATACCATGTAACTCGTATACCTCCAATGTAACCAATAGCTCCCGCTTGGGGGCGGTTAATAAGGTTTTCACCAATATTATTATCCCCAACACTATAATCTACATCATAGGGAGAAGTTGTACATGCATCTGCATATACTAAGGATGGCATATTAGTGTTATTACTACTACTGGCATCGTCACGAGTATAAAAAGGTCCGTAACCACTTGAATCTGTAAATTGAGTAGGATCTGCATGTCCTGCGAAAAAAACAACAGAATTTCCATCACCAAATTTATCTCCATTAAAGGCATCTTCAAAATTGCTATGAGTTAGATCTGTCTGTACGTTTGGAAAGGGAGGTATTGTTGGTGTAAAGCTTCCTGTGGATTGAATTAAATGTGTAAAATTCATCTCAAATTGGGTATAATTTTTCCAGATATATTCACTTAGACGGGCTTCATCCTCAGGAGGGAAATAACTTGAAATTCCTGCAGATAGAAGCATTCTATTCATCCAATCGCCACCTTCAGGGGCCATTTCATATTTTATTGACTTATTTATCATATTCGAAAGCTCTAATGCATTATCTGCGGGTAAACGGCCAACATATACTTCTGGATCCCAATTAATTTCATCAATGCCATTGGCATTGTTATCCGGATTTTCCCCCCAAATCCCATCTCCATCTTGATCCCAATCTCCATTTAAATCCGCATAGTAAAAATCAGTAGGCTTATAATACTCATCCCAATTTGAGTATTCTGATTGACCAGAGACTAAGGTCACATCAGGATTGAATACATAACGGATTGGGAGGATATCATCTTCCGCATCTCCTGCTAAGAGAACCCATCTAATACGATCGCTTTCGTAATATGATTTAATCATATTTCGTATCCTTTCGGCATTATCGATTCCTGGATACAAGCTAAAATTTGTTAGAATGATCGTTTTAACTCCCTTTTGATTCTTCCAGTCAGCGTATGGTTTTAAAATATCGAAAAAATCACTTCGATTAGGCGCTATAATTAACATTTCAATGGGAGAGTCATACCATGTATCATTTAGGGATGCAAAATCAATTTCTGGTAAATCAAGGTTAGCAATCCCATTAGATTGACCCAATCGATTTAATTCAGTCTGAGTTAGATCAGATTTATATAAAGAAAATAAAGCATAAGTGTTTATAAAGAATAATGTCAAAATGCAATAAGTGACTGCTTTCAAACTAATTCTACGCATTATGGATCAATACTTTAAAAAATTTTATCGTTTATATTTATTGTTAGACTTAATAATATATTTGCAAATATTATAACGTATTAAAAATAAGCATTGTATTAATATATAGTAAACAAGATTTTGATATATGCCACTTCGATTTAATACCTGTCCTCACTGTAATGAACGTATAGTATTCAAAATTGAGAAGACTGATATTGATACT
>Ga0180433_10010909_pt1 | contig 10856 bp, 14 predicted proteins | sample SS_ome_8_FD_132980 | JGI IMG/M metagenome (GOLD analysis project Ga0180433, IMG submission 132980) | Hypersaline lake sediment archaeal communities from the Salton Sea, California, USA - SS_1_D_1 metaG | ecosystem: Environmental > Aquatic > Non-marine Saline and Alkaline > Hypersaline >...
ACTATATCAGAGCTTGTGCTGCTGGCATGCCCCGTACAAAGCAATACAGCTCAGTTAATCAAGAGTAAGACATTTAAAAAAATATATTCTCTCTACTCAACACTTGATATCATTCAGGTTATCGACCCTCAATGGATACATGCAATAAAACAAAGCATTAGAAACATATGCAAAAGCCCTTTCTTCTCAAGACGAGCATTTGAACCTCAAAAGAATTTATCTCAGGCTCACATTACAATCAATAATCGTGGCATCCTACATATTGAATTTATAAGTAAAAAATTTTTACAACTCTTGCCTGGTATACTAGAAAAACTCGATATCCTAAAAATAAAAGAGTCAAACAATCCCGAAGCATACAAAAAAATTAAACATCTCACATTCTCATCTCCTGCAGGTTTTCAAATCTGTGATTTAGCCGTCACTGCTAGTTATTTTGTATTAGGATTTGCGCTAAATTTTTACCACAATTTAATCACCTCAGGTCAAGCAGAGATACTCTTCAACCCCACTAAAAAAGCTACTCACGATTTAACAATAACCAAAAATCTTATTTTTTAGACAAAACTCTTGATTTTTGTAAATTATTTCAATTATGCTATAATTGAAAAGTAAAAGTATTATTAGTAATTTTTCAAAATAAGAAGACATAGTATGGAAAGAAACAAAAAAACCATATTAGTCATAGTATTGATAGGCCTTGGACTGGCTGTCGAAATGAAAGTATGGGATCCATTTAGCAAGAAATCATAGGAAAAGGCTGGACAAAAAATAAAAACAAAAGCTCTAAAAACTGCTAAAAATTTAGAAGTAGAAGCTACTAAGCTTCAAAAAAAAATATTAAGCTTTGAGTAAACTTTTTACTTTCTTAACAATTGAAGATGCATCAATGCCAGCAAGGGCCAAAAGCTGATTAGGCTTTCCTGATCTTGGTAGTTCAGTTACAGCTAACCTGTAAACATCTATACCAGAATTTATTAAGGCGCTGCACACCGTTTCGCCTATACCACCTTGCACATAATGATCCTCTACTGTGATAATTTTATTTTCAGATTTGCTCCCAATTTCTATTAATTTTTCTACATCTAGTGGTTTTACAGAATACAGATCGATTACTGAAACAGTAATACCATCCTCTTGCAATTTATTATAGGCTTTGAGCGCCTCATGCAATGTCACCCCTGCTCCAACAATACAGGCCTTATCATAACTATTTTGGCGTAAAACCTTACAACCACCTATCTCAAAACGCTCTACATTTTCATAGATCACTGGTGTTGCCATTCTTGTAGTACGCAAATAGCTTATGCCACTGGTATAATGTGACATTTCTTCAACAAGCTTGTACGCACTTACTGCATCAGATGGATACAGCACAATAGATTTTGGCAAGCAACGCATCATTGCAATATCTTCAAGCCCCATCTGCGAAGGTCCATCTTGGCCAATAGAGATACCGGCATGTGAACCAACTAATTTTAAATTTGCCTGACCAATGGCAGCCATCCTAATTTGATCATGGGCACGAGTTAAAAATGCAGCAAATGTTGAGGCAAACGGAATCTTGCCTCGAGCTTCAAGGCCTACTGCCATGCCAATCATATTTTGTTCTGCAATAAAACATTGAAAAAATCTTTTTGGATGTTTTATTGCAAAAATTTCTGCAAATGTTGAGTTTTTTACTTCTGCATCTAAACTTACAACAGATTTACATCCTGTCCCCAGTCTTGCCAATGCTTGACCATACACCTTTCTTGTAGGAACCAATTCACCTTGTTCATAAGTAGGAATCTCAAGAGATAAAGACTCACACATATTTTCTTCATATTCTTTGGATGGCTTTTCCGGTAGTTTAGGGCTCCACTTATAAGTAGATTCATCAAACGCAGCTATTTTTGCAAATCTCTCTTCCATCTCTTTTAATACTTCGTTTAATTCCTCTTTTGAAAATGCTTTTCCGTGATACCCAAGTTTATTTTCCACTCTTTCAACGCCATACCCCTTGAACGTTTTTGCTAGTATTATCACAGGTAAATATACACTTTCCTGTGCCTTATCAAGAGCTTCCATAATCTGGTATATATCATGTCCATCTATCACAATTGCTTTCCAACCAAATGCCTCAAACTTTTTTTGATACCTTTTTAAATGATGCCCATGAATCGTTTCTGTACTTTGCCCTAATCTATTACAATCGACAATAGCAATTAAATTATTTAATTTATAATAATGCGCTAATTCTGCAGCCTCCCAAACCGCACCTTCTGCTATCTCACTATCTCCAAGCAACACATACGTCTTGTAAGACAAGTTATCTAACTTTGCGGCTGATGCCATACCCACACCAATAGAAAGCCCTATACCAAGTGATCCGGTTGCAGCTTCGGCATATGCAAATCTCTTGGTTGGATGCCCTTCCAACACAGAATCTATTTTTCTATAATTAAATAAATCTTCTTCAGACAAAACACCAATCTCTTTCCATGCCGCATATAAAAGAGGCGCCGCATGCCCCTTTGATAAGATAAATCTATCGTTATTTGGATGAATATGAGATTTAGGATCATAATGCATTTCATAAAAAAATAATGCTGCCACTATATCTGCAGCAGAAAGACAAGTAGTTGGATGACCAGAACCAGCCAAAGAAGTCATCAATAATGATGACATACGCATATTATAAGCTTTTTTTTCAATAAACTTTTTTAGAGTATTCACAATATAAACCCTGATTTAAAAATTACTTATTACTACACAAAACCTCACTTTATTTCTACCATAATATCTCAACTACTTAAATATTTTTATGAGAGAAATAAAAAAAATATAATTCACTATATCCTCAGGATCATAATTCTCCAAATTTTTGTTTTTTATTTTAATAAAAAAAAAGCTACACTTAGATATGCAAAATTATAAAAACTAATATATTTTATACTTTTAACGAGGACAAAAATGCAAAAACAAACAATAAGTATTATTTTTCTAGCAACATTATTTCATAGCATACAAATTCATTGCATGCGTCAGAATAAAACAGAAAATCTCAAGATAGAAAAAAATGAAACTACGAAACTTAAAACAATAAGCCCTCAACCTGCAAACCTTTCTTTACATTCATCATCAACCCCAAAGAAACGAAGAAAACAAAACCCCCGACCAAAACAAACTACAACTCAAGATCAGAATCATTTAGAAACAGAAGAAATTAGCTGTTATAATAATATGCTAAGCTTCTGTAAGCCCATATTAAATTGCTTGAAAGACAACTTTAGATGCCAACAAGGCTTGAAAAAATGTGATGAAGGATTTGGAGAAGCCTTCAAGGGTTATACTCAATGCGGCAATCACTGCTTTGATGGGTGCAGCCAATGCATAAAAGGCAATAACAAGGCCATGAAAAAGTGCTTAGAAGGCAACTATAACTGCTGCTATGGACCTACTACCTGTGCCATAATCTTTTGCAAAGGTTTCAAAGATACTCACCAAGCAATGTCTCAGTCAGGAAGACGCAGGGAAATAAGATAACTATATAATTATAAAATTAATCTAAACCAAAATTTTTCAAAGGTGAAAAATGAACAAAAAAAAGATCCTATCACTGTCACTATTACTTTCAATACAAATTGGTAGTATCTATGCAATAAAAAAAGCGTTAACTATTGGAGGAGCGCAAAAAGATATTTTCATACGACATAAGGGAAGTACAAATTTAGATAATCCAAGTAAAAAAAAGAAAATTGAAATACAAAATCCAGAAACATATACCTCTACCGGTGGAGGAGCCATAAATGCAGCAATTACTTTTAAGAGACTCGGTTTTGCTACATCAACATTTTTAAAAATGGGAAAAGATGAAAGCTCTCAATTCTTTTTAAGAAAACTTGAAGCCGAAGGAGTAAGTACAAGCGATATCATATATTCAGAAAGTAATGGTACGGGAGTTTCTTTCATCGTCCCTGCTGGCCCAGTTGATAACACTGTTTTGATATACAGAGGCTCAAATGAATTTTTAAAACCAGAAGAACTTCCAATACAAACTATAAAAAATAGTGATATTGTATATATCACCTCTTTAGGGGGAGAATCCAAAAATATTTTTCTACCTGTAGTACGAGCTGCAAAAAAAGGAAAGGCTACCGTCGCAGTCAATCCTGGTAGCAGACAAATCAGAAAGGATTCAGAAAGATTAAAAAAAGCCCTCCCATATATCGATATTCTTACACTTAATAATGCAGAAACAAAGCATTTAATTTATGAGCTTGTACGATTAAACCCAGAATTACAACAAATTCTTGATAAAGAAAATGGTAACCTTAAAGGTGAAAGTATCCCAGAACTTCTTAGCCATCAAATAACCTATGAAGGGATAACATTTAACTTAACACAATTTTTTAAAATAATCCTTGATCTTGGACCGAAAGTCGCCGTTGTCACTCATGGTTCGCAGGGAGTATATGTCGCAACGAAAAAAAACATCTATTTCTTCCCAGGATTACCAATAAACGTTGTCAATACAACCGGAGCTGGTGATGCCTTTAGCTCTACCTTTGTTGCAACATTACTGAAATATAATAAAAATCTAAATGAAGCTATTGAAAATGGCTGCGCAGAAAAGGCAATAGTATTTGGCGTCATTAATAGCTCCTCTGTTATAAGCTTCTTAGATACTAATAAGGGATTATTAAACCAAGACGAATTAGAAATTAAATCACAATATTTACAAGAAAATTTATTACAAAAGTTTTCTCTCGAATAAGAAGATAAATTTTTTATAAAAAAAATGCCGGATTTATTTCCGGCACTTTTTTTACTTTATTTTTAAGCTTTAAAATTCTGTATCGAACAATATAAGCATAAAAGACCAACACAAAGATCTTTGACACCACTGCCAAGATTTACACCACAATAACGTTCTGCAAAAATAATACCCAAAAAAGAATCATAATCTTCCATATCTATTTTTATTTTTAAAAGAGGACGCTCGAACGCTCTATTTAGAAAATAGACAGCTCCCAGCCCAGTAATAACACCTATACACTTTCTTACTATTTTTGATCTTTCTTTTTTTTCATTCTTTTGATTTTTTATACATTCTTTACTTGTGCTCTCTTTTACCACACTTGAATACCCAACTGAACTAGAGATAATCAAAAAAAATGCCAAAAACAAATAAGTTATTTTATTTTTTTGCATGCTTCTTACCCAATTATTACACTATTTTAATTTCTTTTTCCTTCTTGTTTTTTGATATAGCCAAAAACAAAACTAAGCAGCCAAGTCCCAATGCCAGATTTTTTGCATTTAGATCCATTCCTGTAAACATTTCAATTTTTTTTGGATTCCCGTTAGGAAATTTTTCTACTTTTGTTTTATTAGAAAACTTGAAACCTTTCCATAGAAACCAGCAAGCTCCACCAAATAAAGCCAAAGCTACAACAGCTTTTCCCTTTTCGTTCCCACTTATTTCACTTCCAGCAATTATAGATCTAACTGAACTGGAAGCAATTAAAAATAATACCAAAAATAAAGAAACTATTCTTTTTTTAAACATATTTTCCTCATTATTTTTTCTATGGTTTAAGATTTTGTACCGCACAATACAAACATGCTACTCCTAACAAACTATCACCAAGTGATACATCACCAAAAGAAACATCTGTCAAAAAATAATCTCCGGTCAGAAAACAACTACCACCTGCTATATTTATTTTCAAAAAAGGGCCCTTCTTAAAGGCTCTATCAAAAAAATATACTGCCCCCAACAAAGAAGCTACACCTATGCATTTATTTAATAATTTCAAAAGATCGCTACGCTCTTTTTTTTCATGCTTCTCTTTTTTGATGCTTTGCTTACCTATATCCTCTCTTAACACACTCGCATATCCAGCTGAACTTGATATAATTAAAACCCCCACTAAAAATAACGAAGCTATTTTGTTTTTATGCATATTGTTTACCTATTTTAAAAATTTTTGAGCTCTTATTTTTTATATTATATAACTTGGGCAACTTGATTTTGGAAATTTTAATAAAGTTTTTAAAGTTCTGGTATGCGCCATAGGCAGATAAACACAATACTCCAAAAATAGCACCTGGAAGCAATACCCCTGACAATGATTTCTTATCATTTTGAGAAATTTTTCTTTCCTTAGAAGCCTTATGCCCGTTACCATCTGTATCCTCAGTTCGGATCTCTCTTTGAGATGATGCTCCATACTCCTTATAAATATACAGAGAGAGTCCACAAAACAGTGCTGTCACAGTCCAAGTTATCCCGTTGGCCAAATATCCATACTTAACCAAATTCCCATGTTTATTTGATGTCAAGCTTTTACTTGGTACTGCTAATATTGCTAATAAAGAAAAAGCAAATAATACCGGTACTATTTTTTTTAACATATCAATCCTCCCATTAAAACCAAAGAAGCTATTTTATTTTTATGCATATTGTTTACCTATTTTAAAAATTTTTGAGCCCTTATTTTTTATGAGGTCCAACTTGGGCAATTTAATTTTTGGAATTTTGGCAAAACTTTTAAACCTTTTATATGCAAAATATATATTCACACATACAGTTAGAAAAACAACACCTGGTACCCATGCCTCTGACGGTGAATCAATCATATGCTTAAAAAATGATTTTTTATCACTGTGAGAGAACTTTCTTTCTTTAGAAACTTTACGTCCTTCAGCATCTGTATACTCACTTCGTAATTCACCCCAAGATGAAGTTCCATACTCGTCAGTCATCATATCAAAAAGTTTTTTACCGCAAAATAGGGCCACCCCAGAATGGACTATCCCTCCAAGTAAATAATTAAACTTGCTTTGCCCACAAAATATCATAGCATTTGATGACATCAAAGATAATACAAAAAATAAAGCTACTATTTTGTTTTTATACATAATAATCCCGAAAATCTTCTAAAAACAATGTTTATTTTAATCCTGTACCATTACTACCTAAAGCACCTAGGGTACGCGTAAAAACCGTACAAAAAAGAGCTTTTTCCTCTTCTTGGTCATCCTTATCTTTTCTTTTACAGCATTTACAATGCCCAGCTAAAAATCCAATTACACATCCTGTTACAAAAACTCCACCAGTGATTAGACAGGCAGGCACAACGACATAACGTACAAACTTTTTTATTCCAGCTCCAATGGCACCTCCTATTATTGCTCCTTGCAATGTACACTGAGTTGAATTAACAAAAAGCATTAATACAGGTAATAAAATGAGAAATCTTTTTCTACACATATGCAAATTCCTTAAATTTATTAATTAAATTTTTAAATTATATAGCTTTGTTTTAGACAGATTTGTAAATTTTATATGCTGACAAGAAAGATACAGCAGCCCAAAGTGCTGACTCTGCTGCACTTTTGTAAAAATGAGGGAGTGGACATCCCATTTCAGGCAATTTCCATACATCATACATTTGTTTTAATTTACTTGCTGATCTTAAAGATCTATCAAGGCCATATGATGCAAGGCCTACTGCAGCAACCCATCTTAAACTTTTTCTTACTCTTGAATCATGATTTAAAACATTATCATTCACAAATGATGCTTTTGCTGGCACTGCTAATAAAGAAAAAGCAAATAATACCGGTGCTATTTTTTTTTTAACATACTTTCTCCAAATAATGGGGTTTTATAAAATAATATGCGAAACTAAGCTATAGAGTAACAAAATAGATTACTGAGGGCAACCGGTCCAATTAATTGAATAACTGTAATACCAACTATATAAAAAGTTCTGGTCAGGCAATTAACTCAACCAAAACTTTTTATATAAAAATAGTTATAATTAAAAAAATTATAAATTTATTTTTGTTTCCAATCTGGATTATGCTTATCCTTCCTGACTTTTTGCCTACGCCTCCAATTATCTCCTTTAGCCCATGATATAATCTTGTTAATATTAGCTGCCCCTCGTGATAATTTCTCATTCTTAGAATCCATCACATTCCGCCAATATTCCTTAATTCGTTTAACACTTTTAAATTTCATAATTATTCTCCTTATAATATATCCTCCACGTTACAGATGCATATGATAAGATAACCTACGGAGGATTTTGGTTGTAAATATATGCTATAAATCCTTCTATTAAAGAATAATACAATTTGAAACCCGCACACAACAAGAATGACAAATTAATTTAAAAACGCTATCCTAGAGGATATGAAAGAAAAAATTTTACCTCGAATAAAACACTGGTTTCTTAGATTTTTGCAACTTCAACTTGTTATATCTTTAACCTTACTTTTGATATTACCAAGCTGGGGATTACCTATGTCGATACTCTCGCCAATAGGAAACATGCTTTATATGCCGATTTTTACGGTTTTTTTGCTTCTTTCTTCTACAATATTTTTTCTGGAAGTTTTATGCGTACCTAATGAATTTCTTATATATATTCTAGAAAAACTCACTTCCGTATGGATCTGGCTCATCCCCGACTTTAACAATGTATTTTTAATTGGCTTTACTAAACCTCCATTATTATTCTTAATTATTCTACCCATAGCAATAATTATTATACTTACAAACAAAAGAATAAAGACTATACAAAGAAGTATTGTTGCTCTTTTTCTCCTTTTTATTCTTGCATCCACCTATTTAAAAATTATTAATAAGCCTTGCTCATTTGTAAAAGATATACCTTGTAATAATGGCTGTGTAACGTTTATATACAATAAGGGAAACGTAGCCCTTATAGATCCAGGATATATAGGTTCAAGAGTTTCTGCAATCTCTTGGATATCTTATACCCTGGCTCCAGAAATTATAAAATCTTGTGGAAAAACTAATATAGATCATCTTATCATCATGCAACCAGGAAAAATCACCTTTGATGCGATACAGGTGTTACTACATTCTCTTAAGATAAAAAAGTTATATCTTGTTAATTTTTATGGCCTCCTAAAACGTAATACTGCTATAAGCTTATATAAACTCAAAGAGCTTGCCCAAAAAAGAAATACCGTTATTGTCCGGATTGGAAAAAAAGAAGAATATTTCCCCTTGGACAAAACATCTAAAATAACTATGCATATTACTCCTCAAAAGAAAAGCTTCAGATATAATAAAACAAAATATCCAGGACTTTGTGTCGCCTGCACAATTGACAATCAAGCTATAAAAATTTATTCTGCAAAAATGAAGATGTAGTTATGTACAGCCCTTAATCCCTCTAAAAAAACGAAGATCCCTGGGCTTAATTTTTTAACTTATGGAGAAAAAAAATGAGCACTATGACCACCCTTCCTGTTCTTTTAATTATCGCACACCAAGGATTTCAGCCAACTGAATACGCCGAGCCAAAAAGACTATTAGAAGAAACGGGGATAAAAGTTGTAACAGCAAGTAACAAGCCTGGCATTGCAACTACCCAAGATGGTAAAATAAAAGTCGACGTAAAAAATGTGACTACTGATAAGATTAATCCAAAAGATTATTCTGGAATATTCATCGTTGGTGGTCCCGGAGCAATGGAGAATTTAGATAACCAAACCACATACAAACTTTTACAAGAAGCTGCAAAAGAAAAAATTCCATTTGGCTCTATCTGCATCTCTACACGAATTTTGGCAAAAGCAGGCGTTATCGAAGGAAAAGATGTTACTGGCTGGAATAATGACGACGAGCTAGATGACATTTTGAAAAAACACGGAGCCAATTACATCAAAGAAAAATGTGTTGTTGATCATGATGGCAAGATTGTTACCGCTGTCGATCCAAGTGCAGCCCAAGAATTTGGCAAAAAAATTATAGAAATTATAAAAAAATAACCTTTATTTTATAAATTTCAAAAAAATAAAAAAGTCGCTGATCATTTTTTGAGTCAGCGACTTTTTTTGATTTATAGAAAGCCAAAAAACCCTTTACATTAAGCATTTCTCTTTTTTTTTAAGGTATCAAAAAAGAATTTCAGCACTAAAAATCACTTTCTTTTGAGTTTTTCTTGATTTTTTAATTTGCAACTTGCTAATATTTATCTAAAGAGCGTATAAATTGTTTATTTTAAAAAACCAAAAGGAGATACCATGAGAAAAACCAGTGTAGTTATGGGCATAATTGCCATAGCCCTTTTTTCGGCAAGCTCAATCCATAGCACTCGTCGTTTTAGGAAAACAGGTCAACCAAGACAGCAAAGAAGAACATATCAACAACAAAGAAGCTCTCAAAGAAGAATGCAACCACAACAAAGATCTTTTCAAAGAAGTCGTTCCCATAGAAGAATGCAACCAACATATGGCAGAAGAAGGCCTCGTTATTCCTCTGCAACAAGGTCACGAAGAACAAGAGAAATGCGACAATATAGAGGACCACAACCAAGAAGAAGACAAACTTATATGCAAAAATCTCGCCCTAGAGTAATTAAACCTGCACGATCAAGTAGATCTCGAAGCCGAAGTGCAACAGCTAGACACAGAAGACGAGGAAGATATTCTCAAAGCCGTAGATACACAGGTAGGAGACCTGCTCTACATCGAGCAACCTATCACCAAAGAAGAGGCCTGGTTCAAACACCAAAAACAAAAACATACACTACTGTAAAACAAAAACATATATACCAAACTGGTAAGCGTAAGCGAACCTATCAAACCGGCAAACGTAAAACAACATATCAAACTGGAAAACAAAAACGCACGTATCAAACCGGCAAACGTAAAAAAATTATGGATATTCCCAAAAAGAAATCATACAAAGCTATCCCCAAAAAGAAATCATACAAGGCTATCCCCAAAAAGAAATCATACAAAGCTATCCCCAAAAAGAAATCATACAAAGCTATCCCCAAAAAGAAATCATACAAAGCTATCCCCAAAAAGAAATCATACAA
>Ga0180433_10010910_pt1 | contig 10853 bp, 8 predicted proteins | sample SS_ome_8_FD_132980 | JGI IMG/M metagenome (GOLD analysis project Ga0180433, IMG submission 132980) | Hypersaline lake sediment archaeal communities from the Salton Sea, California, USA - SS_1_D_1 metaG | ecosystem: Environmental > Aquatic > Non-marine Saline and Alkaline > Hypersaline > Sediment...
GACCTGATCCGCGATTGGTTTTTCACCCCACAGCATGACCTCTACGGCGACGCTCCCCGTGACGTCATCTGGCGTGAGCAGAAAGGGGAGCCCAACGTTGTGCCTCCCGACCGCACGGATGATCTCTTCTTTGACGATTGCCCCGTCTGCCAGGCTATGCGCGACGATCCAGGTGAATGGCACTGGCATTACGACGATGGCGGCTTCCCCCTCATCGCCGAGTACGACCCCGAGGGCTGGGACGAGCGCTGGGAAGCTGAGCACGAAGACTTTGAACGCTGGAGAGCCGAACAGGGGGAATCGGAACGCTGGGAGGCCGAGGAGTTCCGTGACGAAGAGGGCAATCTCCGCTTTATGTACGGTTTCCCCGACGCCACGCCTGAGCAAGAGGCCCACATCCGGGCCATGTGGGGATTGCCGAACACAGAGGAAGAGGCCGCCGAACCCTTGGAGATCCCCACCTACGACCCGCCCCCTGTGCCCTCGCAGGAGATCTCCCCGGCCGAACTCTGGCTGCGGGCGGCTGAGGAGCCCTGGCTCGACCGGGAGTTGAACGACGCAGCCCGCGCTCTGGCCGGACGGTTGGGCTTCGGCGTACCCAATCCGCCTTTCACCCGCCAGCGCGTGGACCTGGGCTGGCACCGGCTGACTTTCACCGAAGCATTGCCCCTGGTAGTCGGCCTCCACAGCCGTGGAGTGGATGTGTCCGCCCTCCTGAAACAGGTACACGCCTTCCCTTATCAGGACATTTCGCTGGAGTGGCTCATGGCCCCGGAGCGATGCATGGCGACCATGACGGGCTTGCTGGAAAGCGACGTCGTTGATGAAGACCCGGTTTCGGCTGCCAAGCTGCGCCACGACCGGGAGTTTATCGAGCGGGTCTCTCGCCTCATCCCGCTCCATGCCCGCATCTGGCTGCGCGGCTGGTCCGATGCGCTGACCCACGCCGCTTTTGCTCAGGCTGTAGATTGGGACGACGAGCTACCTTTCTGACTGAAGTGAAAAGAATGGCCTCTATTCTCTCCCTCCTGCAACTCAAAGGCCGCCAGGCTGAGGCTGCCACGGCGCGCGGCGTGGACGTGGCCGTCACCGCTGGGGCCGGTTCGGGCAAGACCCGCGCCCTCGTAGGGCGCTATCTCGGCCTGCTGGAAGAAGGCCAACCGCTGCGCTCGCTGGTGGCGATCACCTTCACTGAGAAGGCCGCCCGTGAGATGCGCACCCGCATCCGCAATACCCTCGAGCAGTGGCTGGCTGAGGGAAAGGCAGCCGACCGCGCTCTTTGGGAATCGGCCTTTGCCGAACTCGACGCGGCCCGCATCGGCACCATCCACAGCCTGTGCGCTGCCATCCTGCGCGCTCACCCGGCCGAGGCCGGTGTTGACCCGGTTTTCGCCGTGCTGGAAGAGAACGCGGCCGCTATACTGAAAGCCAGAGCGGTGGAGGTTGCCCTGGCCTGGGCCATGGGCGATCCTGACGCGGCGCGGCTGTTTGGGCTGTTAGGGGAATATCGGCTGCGCACCGCCGTGACTGCTTTGCTCGACCGACGGCTTGATGCGGCGCCAGCCTTCAAAGGGGTGGACGACAAACTGCTCGAACGATGGGCGGGTGAACTGGCGGCCTGGCTGGAGGCGCGGCTGGGGGTACCAGCCTGGCTGGATTCGCTCGATGTGCTGAGGACGTTGCAGGCTCGCAAACCCGACGACAAGCTGGAGACAGCCCGCCGCGTGGTGTTGGCTCGCTGGGACAGGGTTTGTGCCGCCCACACAGAGCAAGATTGGGATACCGTCTTCGCTGACCTGATCGTGCTGCGGGGCTCGATTTCCACGGGTGGGGCTAAGGGCAACTGGGAAGCGGATGACCTGGCAGCAGCACGAGAGGCGATGGCTACGTTGAGGACGCATTACGACGGCGAGTTCGCGCCGCTGGTCAGCAAGAAAAAGCCGGTCAGTTGGGCTCTCGACCGCCAGGTGGCTGAGGCCCTGCCCGACCTATGTCGGCTGTTTGAGCAGGCTGTCGCCGTGTATCAACAGTTGAAGGACGAGGGGCAGGCGTTGGATTTTGACGACCTGGAAATGCGGGCCGTGACGCTCTTGACCGAGAACCCCACCGTGCGGGCGCGCTGGCAATCCGAGGTCAGCGCCGTGCTGGTAGACGAGTTCCAGGACACCAACGAGCGCCAGCGCCGCATTGTCTATGCTCTGACTGGATTTCGCGATTCGCAATGGGCAACTCGCAATTCCCTCTTTGTGGTAGGCGATGCCAAACAGTCCATTTATCGGTTTCGCGGCGCTGACGTGACCGTGTTCCGCCGCGTGCAGACCGACGTGGCTGCTGTCGGTGGGCAACACATTGATCTGGACCTCACCTTCCGCCCTCACAACCCTCTGCTGACGGTCACCAACGCCCTGCTGCAACCTATCCTTGGCACCCAGGACGACCCAACTCGCCCTTATGAAGTGCCCTTTGCGCCGTTGCGTGCTTATCGGCAGTCGCCTGCTGAAGGGATCCGCGAGCCATTTATCGAGTTGCACCTGGGGATTGGTGGGGACGCCAACGAAGGGCGCCAGGCGGCTGCAGCCGGACTGGCCCGGCGGTTGGTGGAGCTTTACCAGAGTGAGGGTGTCGAATGGGGCCAGGTCGCGTTGCTGTTCCGCGCTTCGACCCATTTCGGAGACTATGAGGATGCCCTGGAGCGGGCTGGCATCCCCTTCGTCACCGTCGCCGGGCGCGGCTTCTACGAACGGCCTGAGGTGCGTGATCTGCTCAACGCCCTGTCGGCCATGGCTGCCCCCGACGATGACCTGGCTTTGGCTGGTCTGCTTCGCTCACCAGCTTTTGGCCTGACTGATGCGGCGCTGTACCTGCTGCGTTGGGGGCCAGACGGGGAACGCCGCCCCATGTGGGCGGCGCTGAACGGCAGCCTGGCCAGCCTCGATCCAAGGGACGCAGCACGGGCTGAGCGCGCACAGAAGATCATCGCCAAGCTGCACGAACTGGTCGGCCGTGCACCAGTGGCCGAGATTCTCAAGCGCTTTCTCGACGCCACTTATTACCGCGCCGCCCTGCGTCTGGCCCCCGGGGGCCAGCGTCCACACCGTAACGTGGACAAGCTGCTGTCCGACGCCCACCGCAGCGGGCTGGTCAGCGTGGGTGAGTTTCTGGAGTACGTGGGGGCGCTGCGTGATGTGGCGGCCCGTGAGAGCGAGGCGCCCGTTGAGGCCGGCGGGGCGGTGCAACTGATGACCGTCCACAAAGCCAAGGGCTTAGAATTCCCTGTGGTGGTGATGGCCGATGCAGCCCACGGAGGGGGCAGTGCCAGGCCCGCGATCCTTGTCGAATCCGATCTTGGTGTTCTGCTCGATATGCGCCAGGACGAGGCCCGTCCGGTGATGCACCCGCTGGCTGCACTGCGTGACTCAGCCATGGAAGAGGCCGAAGACAAGCGGCTGCTGTACGTGGCTGCCACTCGAGCCAGGGAGAAGCTGCTGGTCAGTGGGCACGTCAAGGTCAGCACAGCCAGGGATGATCCGGGGCGGTTGCTCTTAAATGGTTGGCTGGCGCGCCTGGGTGAGGTGGTCGGGTTGAGCGAGGTGCGCCTGCCCGAGACGCCGACGGCCCCGCAGCCGCTTGACCTGAACTGGGACGGGGGGCCACTGGCCTGCGTGCTCCATCCACCGCTGGAAGAGCTCACGGCGGATTTCAAATCCGTCGCATCTGAGGCCCAGGCGGCGATGGCCAGCCCTCCTGCCACTGTGCCCACAGATGTGTCTCTTCCGCCCGACTTGGTAGCGCCCCTGGCCTTCGTCGCGCAAGGTGGTGGCGATGACAAGATCCAGGACCGCGAGAGCGATCCGCCGCCGCGCGTGTGGCGCGTCGTGCCCCAAGCAGTGCGCCCGACCGGCCCGGCCTGGGTGGTGGGTACTCTCGTTCACGCTGCGCTCCGACGCTGGCGCTTCCCTGATGGCGAAGGTTTTGAAGCCTTCCTGCGGCCCTATGCTCTGGAAGCTGGCCTGACCGACGAGGCCGAGATAAAAGGGGCCATCGTTGAGGCTGGCCGACTGTTGGCGCGCTTCCAGGCGCACCCGCTGTATACCGAGATGGCTGCTGCCGAGCGACACCACGAACTGTCCTACAGCGTGGCTCTGGACGACGGCCCGCGCAGTGGCATCATGGACCTGCTCTACCGGACCGATGGCCGCTGGACCATTGCCGAGTTCAAAACCGACCGCCTGAAGGATGAGGCAGAGATGAGGGCGCGCATCTGTGAGGAGAAATACGACGAGCAGGTGCGCGGTTACCTCAAGGCTGTGACTCAGCAACTGGGAGAGCCACCACGCGCCCTGCTCGTGTTCTTGAATGTGGGGCATCAGGTGCGCATCGTGCCGTGCAGCTTGGGCTGTGGTTAGGGCTCGATGACAGCCTTGACCACTTTGAGCTCTTCCACGTCAGCCAGAGCCTGGTTGGCCTCTTCCAGGCTATATTTGCGGCTGATGAATCGCTCGTAGCCAAAGCGTTCCCCGTGTTTGGCCACCACCTTCACCCCTCGGTAGACGTGGCTAAAGTCGGTGCCCCAGCAACCCCGTATCTCCAGGTGCTTCCTGTTGATGTCCCAGTGGGGATTGACCTCCACCGTTCCAGCGTCGGTGTACTGACCCACCACCACGAAACGACCATTGTCTCGGGTCATCTGCATCCCCTCCCGAACGGCGGCCGGGTTGCCCGTGGCCTCGATGGTGATGTCCGCTCCGCGTCCGCCGGTCCATTCCCGCACAAGGGCCACTCGCTCCTCTGGCCCGTACTGCTCGATATCCACGACGTGATCAGCTCCAATGGCCAGGGCCATCTCCAGCCGTGCCTGGGGTGCACCGACCACGATGACTTGGGTAGCCCCGGATAGTTGGGCCAGGATAGCTGCGCTCAGTCCTACGGGCCCGCTACCTTGCACGGCCACACTGTCGCCCAGTTGGACCTGTGCCCGTTCCAGGGCATGGATCGCTGTGGGCAGCCCGCAGCCAGCGGCAATGAACCGCTCCGGCGTCAATTCCTCCGGCAGCCTGATGACCTTGACCCCTGGCTTGAGGTAGATGGCCTGGCTCCAGCCGCCCAATAGTCCCTCGTCGGCCGAGTAGGTGATGCCATAGACCTTGCGGCTGGGGCATCGGGTCGTCGCTTTGGCAACGAGGCAAAACCAACATTTTCCACAGGTCTCGTGGACGTCGAGGAAGGTGACCACGTCGCCCTCATGCAACGCGTTGCCCTCCACGTCCGTCACCTCTCCCGCCAGGCGGGCAATGTGCCCCACACTGACGTGGCCGGGGATGATGGGGTAAGGCACCCCTGCCAGTTGGCCGTGGTAGAGGTGCACGTCGGTGCCGCACACCTCGCTGTAAATCGTCTCCAGCAAAATGCTACCTGGTTCCAATTCTGGTTCGGGGAACTCTCGCACCTCCAGCGGTTCTTGAGGAGCCCCCATGACAGCGGCTTTGACCATGATTTTTGACCCTCCCTTCTCTGTTGTGCCCCTATTATATCACAGGTAGCGGAAATCGGTAACACGGAGGCTGTATGTGACGATGTGAGCTTTAAGCTTGTGGAAGTCCGATGAGCAAACTGACCCCTTCCCTGTCTTGTTTTTTGTCACTGACCCTTGACAAATAAACAGAACTGTGCTATAATGGGCATAAACAATCATAAATGTGTTCGTGTATAGGCGAATATCTGATCATATCTGAAGAGAAAGATAATTTCACAGCGAGATGCACATGTTACTGAATACAGAAAGAAAGCAACAGATAGCACAATTCATCAGGGAACGCAAGCGAGCTACGGTTGCAGAATTAAGCGAACACTTTGATGTCAGCGAAGCCACCATCCGGCGTGATCTGGAGAAGCTGGATAGTGAGGGGGAAATCCAACGTGCCCACGGTGGAGCTGTCGCTGTGGAACGGGCGGCTCCAGAACCTCCGGTTGTACATAGGATGGTGGAGAACGAAGAAGAGAAGAGAAGGATTGGGCGAGCGGCCGCTCAACTCGTCCAAGACGGGGACGTCATCTTCTTAGGATCAGGGACCACCACTTTGGAAGTAGCTCGCAACCTGGATGACAAAAAGAACTTGACCGTGATCACCAACGCCCTCAACGTCGTTAACCAACTAGCAGGCAAACAGAACATCACTGTGATCGTCACAGGAGGGCTCTTCCGTCACTCAGAGTTGTCGCTGATTGGCCATATCGCCGAACAGGCGTTAAAGGAACTGCGCGCCGACAAGGTCATCATGGGCATGAGGGCCATCAGCATCGAGGAGGGCCTGACCAACGACTACCTTCCTGAAACCATGACCGATAGGACGATCATCCAGTTTGCTCCAGAAGTGATCCTGGTGGTCGATCACAGCAAGTTTGGCAAGGTCTCCACTGCTTTGGTAGCGCCCATCACCAGCGTCCACAAGATCGTGACCGACGCAGGCATCTCACCCCAAATCGTGGCAGATTTGAGGGCCAGGGGGATGGAAGTGATCATAGCACCGGACGTCAAATCGGAGGGCCAGTAGCTTCAAGCTGGGGGGAGGAGAAGAGAGGAGAATCAATCCATGACACAAAGAGGGCAGCATACCTGGACCGAGATCACCGGACAGCCGGAGGCCTGGCGCGCGACCTGGGAGGCCTTCACCGCCGATCGGACCGCACTGGAGGATTTCCTGAGTCAGACGGACTTTGCGCAGATCCTCGTCGTGGGGTGTGGGTCCACGCACTACCTGGCCCAGACGGCGGCTGCTATCCTCACTCATTGCACTCGGACCCCTGCCCACGCCTTTCCCTCCTCCGAACTGTGGCTCTTCCCCGACACAGCCTCTCTCTCTGACCGGACGTTGCTCCTCGCTGTTTCTCGCTCTGGAACGACAACCGAAACACTGCGGGCGCTGGAACGCTTTCGAGAGACCTACAGCGGGCCTGTCTTGGCCGTCACCTGCTATCCCCAAAGCCCTTTGGCCCAACAGGCCAATTTTGCGCTGGTCACTCCAGGTGGGCAGGAACAGAGCGTCGCTCAGACCCGTTCCTTCACCAGCATGCTCCTGCTCACCCAGGCCCTGGCCGCCGTCTTGGCTAGCGATGAGGAGATGCTGGAACGCCTGCACCGGCTCCCCAATGCCTTGGAAGACCTGGTAGCACGGTTGGGAGATTTGCCCCAACGACTGGGGACGGACCAAGACATTGAGCGGATATTTTTCCTCGGCGGTGGCCTGCTCTACGGACTGGCCAACGAGGCCATGCTCAAGACGAAAGAGATGTCCCTCTCCTATGCCGAGGCCTACCACCCTCTGGAGTTCCGCCACGGGCCGATGTCTATGGTAGACGAGCACACGCTAGTGGTGGGGCTTCTCTCGGATACGGGCCTGGCAGAGGAACTCCGCGTGCTGGAAGATATGCAAGGGCTGGGTGCCCGTACTCTGGCCTTGATCGAGGACGGTTCGTTGTTCACTGATTGGCAGGCCGACCATGTCGTTGAACTGCGCAGTGGCCTGGACGAGTGGGAGCGCGGGCCGCTCTACCTCCCGGTGATCCAGCGTGTGGCTTATCATCGGGCGGTGGCGAAGGGGCTGGACCCAGACCGGCCGCATAACCTGACGGCGGTGGTGGAGTTATGAAGAGGCGGGGTTAGATGTGGGTTGGGGGATGGGGTGATGATAAGAAATTCCTCACATTGTCAAGTGGGCGGTAGGTTGGCACTGCCACACCAAGCACACTATTAAACCAAAAAGGGAGGATTCAATGTTAGCAAAGAGATATCTTGACAAAGGGCTCGAACTGCTCCAGCGTCTTCAGGATACGCAGTTGGAGAATATCGAGCAAGCTGCCGAAGCGATCGCGCAAGCGGTTGCCGACGGGCATACGCTCTATGCCTGGGGAGGCCCCCACTCCTCTTTGCCTGTGCAGGACATCTTTTGGCGAGCTGGTGGGCTGGCCTTGGTCAATCCGGTGTTCACTCATGGGCTGTCTCTGGAGGTCGGACCCATTTATCTGACCTCTTTCCTCGAACGTGCGGAGGGGGCCGGCCGCGAATTCTTTAGCCAAATTGGCACCGAGCCGGGAGATGCGATCATCTTGGTTTCCACATCGGGGCGGAACCCCTTCCCCATTGAGATGGCCATGTCGGCTAAAGAAGCGGGCCTGAAGGTAATCGGGATGACCTCTATGACCTACACGAACGCTGTGACCTCAAGGCACCCTTCAGGCAAGAAAATGTACGAGTATTGTGACGTCGTGTTAGACAATTTGACGATACCTGGCGATGCCGTCATGGAAGACGAGAGGCTGCCTCAGAAAGTAGGCCCGACATCTGGTTGGATGGGATGCTTCATTCTGCAGGCGCTGATGGTCGAAGTCGCTGAGCGGCTGGCTGAGAAGGGAATCACACCGCCCATCTATTTCGCCCTCAACCTAGATGGTCAAGAGGAATACGTACAGTACCTGGATAATCTGCGTCGGGAGCGGGGCACCAAGTTTGGCGGCATTTACTCGCCGAGACGCAAGATGTAAGGAAATACATGCGGTACGTGTTGGGAATTGACGGCGGAGGTTCAAAGGTTGCCTGTCTAGCTGCCGACGAGACGGGAAAGCTCCTGGGCTACGGCCGCGTTGGACCCGTCAACACGAACTATGTGTTGCGCCGGGAGGCGGTGGACTCGTTAAAGTGTGGTATCAACACCGCACTGGAGGAAGCGGGGCTGCGTGGGGACCAAATCGGAGCGCTGTGCATCAGTGCTCCGATGGCGCCCGACGCCGTCGAAGAGGCGATGAAAGAGTGCGGCATTAGACAGGTCATCCGGTCTGCTGAGGGGGAGACGCCGCGCTGGGCAGCGCGCTTTTGGATTGATGGGCATATCGGCGTCACCGTTGATGCTGGCACAGGCTCCATGGCTAGAGGATGGTCAAGGGGTGGCAGGGAAGCAGGGGCAGGTGGCTGGGGGGCCACTTTGGGGGATGAAGGGAGTGGCTACTGGATCAGCATGCAGGCTATGATTGCCATTCTCCAGGCTTACGATGGCCGTATAGGGGAAACGATGCTGACCAAACCTGTGTTCGATCATTTTGGTATATCCGATGTGCTGGACATGATATTCCAGGCGTCTCAAGGATTGGTGAGGACGACGGAGGCTGAGCTTGGAGTCGCCCCTGATTCGGGTTTGGAGTTTTCTGACACGGGGGGGACTTCGGTGGGCGGAGTACTCTTCCACAAACGCACTCGAAACGAGCCTCTGACGCGATACGAAGTGGCTACCCTCTGCCCGATAGTCGTGGAAGTGGCCCAGCAGGGTGATTGGAAGGCGATTGAGATCTTACAAGAAGCGGGGTATGAATTGGCGCGGTTAGGTGTGGCTATCATCAAGCGTCTGGGTATGGAAAGCGATGAGTTCGCGGTTGTGCCCTTCGGCGGCGTTTTTAGGGCGGGTGAGCTTGTACTTCGCTCTTTCAGGGAGACCATCTTGGCGGCTGCGCCACGTGCCAAGGTGGTGAAACCACAGTTTGAGCCAATGGTTGGAGCAGTGTTGTTAGCCCTCAGTGAAATTGGCGTGATCGTTGACGATGAAATCATTGCGGCTGTCAAGCAGAGTTCAGCCAATTTCCCTGATTGTCGAGTTTACTAGAGTGGCGGGCGGAGAGGTGCTGACGTGATAGCCATTCAAGCTGGGCGTGTCTTGACCCCTCTGGAGAGCATCGCTCCAGGTACTATTCTCATTGAGGATGAGAAAATAGTGTCTGTGGGGCGATCCACGGAGGTTTCTATCCCTGCAGGTGCTACTGTTATAGATGCTGCGGACAAAGTGGTGGTGCCGGGCTTTATTGATACCCACACCCATGGGCGGGATGGAACCTATTTTGACGAGGATCCGGAGACCACGGTAGAGCTATGCAAGAGCATCGTGAGCACAGGAGTAACCAGCCTCTTGCCTACCCTTTCCATCACCGCAGGCCAGGCTTGTTGGGAGCAGTTCTGACTTGTGATGAGATCAACGCCGAGCTCATTGCCGACGGGCAGCACGTTTCTCCCGTAGCGATGGAGATCCTACTGCGCTGCAAGGGTGTGGATGGGGTACACCTGATAACGGACAACACGATCTGGGCAGGCATGCCGAACGGTACGTATGAGGACGGTGACCGTACGATTGTGAAAGAGGAACATAGAGCTTATGTGGTGGGAGGGACTTTGGTAGGTAGTGTCGCTCCTATGAATCTCTGTAGGCAACATCGTCCGTTCCGTCGGTTACTCACTGGCTGAGGCTATCAAGATGGCTAGTTTGATTCCGCAGTTGTCATTGGAGTGGATGATCGTAAGGGTAGCCTAGAGCCCGGAAAAGATGCTGCTCTGGTCGTTATTGACGAAGAGGTTGAGGTCTATGACCATGGTCAAGGGGCAAGAGGTCTATCGCGCCAATGCAAGATAGTTGTGTATTTAACTATAGAGGCCTCCATTTTACCGGCGCGCGCACCGTCGAGAAGGCTGCCACCGAGTTGAGCCGCTACGCGGGCACTGTGGTCGTCAAATTGGGCCGGGAGGTCCCCTGACCTGCGCTGCCGAGGTGGACGCTTTTATCAAGGAGCGACGCAGTGACCTTAGCTTGAACGAAGAGGCCAAATCGTGCAGTTCCTATTGAAGCCTCTTCACAAAACTACAGGCAAAGGAGACATATCATGCCAATGAGGATCGCTACTCTGTGCGGGATGGGTTTTGGCAGCAGCATGATGCTCAAGATGTTCATTGAGGAAATCTTGAAGGATCTGGGGATGAAGGCCGAGGTGATTCCTTGGGATCTAGGGACGTTCAAGGGGCAGCAAGCCGATATCGTGGTAGC
>Ga0180433_10010911_pt1 | contig 10853 bp, 7 predicted proteins | sample SS_ome_8_FD_132980 | JGI IMG/M metagenome (GOLD analysis project Ga0180433, IMG submission 132980) | Hypersaline lake sediment archaeal communities from the Salton Sea, California, USA - SS_1_D_1 metaG | ecosystem: Environmental > Aquatic > Non-marine Saline and Alkaline > Hypersaline > Sediment...
ATTTTGAAGCCGTTAAATCAGTTGCCGAAGCGGTTCGGGGGCCAGTCATTTGTGGTTTGGCTCGGGCCGTTGATGAAGATATTTTGTCTGCCGTCCAAGCTTTAAAAAAGGCGCCAAAAAGACGCATTCACACCTTTATTGCTACTTCCGAAATTCATCTTAAGTACAAATTGAAGATGAGCCGTAAAGAGGTTATAAAGAATGCGGTTGAAGCGGTAAGATTGGCCAAAAAGCATGTTAGCGATGTAGAATTTTCTCCGGAAGATGCCGGTCGGAGTAATGTTGATTTTCTCTGCGAGATAATTGAGGCGGTCATTGAAGCTGGAGCTGGAACAATTAATATCCCTGATACCGTTGGTTTTACTATGCCAGAGGAATTTGGCCATTTAATTAGGACGATTGGTGAAAGAGTAAAAAATATTAAGAAGGCTGTTATCAGCGTCCATTGCCACAATGATTTAGGTTTGGCGGTAGCTAACTCGCTTTCGGCCGTAATCAATGGTGCCCGGCAGATAGAGTGTACTATTAACGGCATCGGCGAAAGAGCCGGCAATACGTCTTTAGAAGAGGTAGTTATGGCCATGGCTACTCGAAGTGATTTTTTTAAATTTAGGACCGATATCAATACCCGGGCGATTTATAAAACCAGCCGGCTGGTTAGTCATTTAACCGGTATACCGGTCCAGCCTAACAAAGCTATTGTTGGTGCCAATGCCTTTGCCCATGAAGCCGGTATTCATCAGGATGGCGTTTTAAAGGAGCCGACTACATATGAAATTATGAGGGCGGAAACCATCGGTTTAAAAATGAGTAAACTGGTTTTAGGCAAGCATTCTGGTCGTCATGCTTTCCGGGAACGATTGGAAGAGTTGGGTTATCGTCTCCCAGAGAATGAAGTTCAAAAAGCCTTTGAAGAATTTAAAGTCTTAGCCGATAAGAAAAAAGAAATCTATGATGAAGATTTGGCCATCATTGTCGAAGGCGAACTAATCTCATTGCCTGAAGTTTTCTCTTTAGATAGTTTGAAAGTAACTAGTGGCACAAAAATAATTCCAGAAGCGACGGTTACCCTTAAGAGAAAAGGCAAACTTATTACTGAAACAGGTAAGGGCGACGGTCCTATTGACGCTGTTTATAAAACGATTGATAAGGTAACCGGATTGACCGGAGAACTGATTGATTATACAGTTAACTCGGTTACCAAGGGCAAAGATGCTATTGGGGAGGTGACCATTAAGGTCAAGATTGAAGAAGGGGTTTTTCTTGGTAAGGGAGCCAGCACCGATATTATTGAAGCCAGTGCCCGTGCTTATCTAAACGCGGTTAATAGGATATTACAGCGTCGAGAAAAATGATGGTGTCATTATGGCTATGACCATTACCGAGAAAATTCTAGCTGCTCATTCTGGCCGGAAAGAAGTTAACCCAGGTGAATTCATCTTGGCACGAGTTGATTTAGGATTAGGTAATGATATTACCGCCCCCCTGGCTATCGAAGAATTTAATAAAGCTAAAGCCCGGAAGGTTTTCAACCCTCGAAAAATTGTTCTGGTTCCAGATCATTTTACGCCTAGTAAAGATATCGAATCGGCCACCCAGGTAAAAATCCTTAAAGATTTTGCCAAAAAACAGAAAATAGAATATTTTTTTAAAGTTGGCCAGATGGGGATTGAACATGCTCTTCTTCCCGAAGCAGGTCTGGTTTTCCCTGGCGACTTAATTATCGGCGCCGATTCTCATACCTGTACCTATGGTGCCCTAGGGGCCTTTGCTACGGGCATAGGCAGCACTGATTTAGCTTATGCTTTTATCAAAGGATTAGTCTGGCTCAGGGTTCCTCCATCAATAAAGTTTACCTATATGGGCAATTTAAAAAAGTGGGTAGGTGGCAAGGATATCATTCTTTACACTATCGGGAAGATTGGTGTCGACGGTGCTCGTTACGCCGCTATGGAATTTAACGGTGAGATCATCAAAAAATTAGAAATAGATGGACGGTTGACTATTTGCAATATGGCTATTGAAGCTGGCGCTAAGAGCGGGATTATTGAACCAGATAAAATTACCGAACAGTATTTGACTAAACTGCCCCGAAAAAAGGGATATAAAATTTATCGTAGTGATAAAAAGGCTCGATATAAAAAATTTTTTAAGTTCGAAGCGAAAAAAATAGATTTACAGGTAGCCTTTCCCCATCTTCCTTCTAATACCAGACCGATTGATAAAGTTGGAAGGATTTCTATCGATCAGGCCGTAATTGGTTCATGTACCAACGGTCGCCTCTCGGATTTACGTGTAGCAGCTAAAATTCTAAAAGGAAGAAAGGTAAAATCAACCGTTCGGGCGATTATTATACCGGCTACGCAAAAGATTTATTTAGAGGCTTTAAAAGAAGGGCTGATAGAAATTTTTATCAAATCCGGAGCGGTAGTTTCTACCCCTACTTGCGGGCCTTGTTTAGGTGGTCATATGGGTATTTTAGCTAGAGGAGAGCGGGCCATATCAACTACTAACCGTAATTTTGTCGGTCGCATGGGGGATCTTCAAAGCCAGGTGTTTTTATCCGGTCCGGCCGTAGCTGCTGCCAGTGCTGTAGCGGGAAAAATTAGTGGGCCCGATAGCCTCTAAAGGTAGAAAATGAGAGTTGAACGGGAAGAAATAGAGGTAATTGCCATTTTAGATGATTTTCGCGTTGAGGGAAAAATCCATATTACTCCTGGAGGAAGAATTTCAGATTTTTTTAATATTCCCAAAAAATCATTAGTTATTACTGACGCGCAGATTTTTCTTCACCGGAATAATCAATTACTCTACCGCACGGAATTTATTATTTTGAACCGAGATTTAATTAAGGGTATTTTGAATAAAAGTGCCATGAGACCTTTAAATCCATAGGGGGGGGGAGAGTTCTATGTCTGGGCAAATTATTCCTAAAGATAAGTTGCCGGTACGTATCTATACTCAAGATTTCATTATCGAAGGGGTGGCTTATTTACCCAAGGGAGGACGGCTTTCTGATTATATCAATGTTGACAGGAAATTTCTCCCCATTAGTGAAGCGGTAGTTCATTTTTTGACCAGTGGTAAAGAAATTCAAAGAATGGAAGTTTTAATGATTAATCGCGATTCAGTAATTATTCTTATCCCGAGAGAAGAAAAGATTAAAAAGGTTGAAGAGATTAATGGTGAAGAAGTTTCTTAAAGGCCAGGCGCATAAACTCGGTAATAATATTAACACAGACGAAATCATTCCGGCTCGTTTCCTAAACATGCATAAAGATGAAGAATTGGCTAAACATTGCTTAGCTGGTCTTGATGCGAGTTTCCCACGGCGTCTAAAAAAAGGCGACATTATTGTTGCGGGTGATAATTTTGGCTGCGGTTCCTCTCGGGAGCATGCCCCCCGGGCTATTAAAGCAGCTGGTGTATCCTGTATCATTGCTAAAAGTTTTGCCCGGATATTTTTTCGCAACGCTGTAAATATAGGCTTGCCGATTATTGAGAGTAACCCCGCTGCTTTAAAAATCCGGAATAATGATTTGGTTGAAATAAATTTAGCTAGGGGGGAAATAAAAAATTTAAGCCGGAGTCAAAACTACAGGTTTTCTGCTTTTCCAAAATTTTTGCAGAAAATCATTGCCTCTGGCGGTTTAATGAGCTTGATTCCTGTAAAAAAAGGGGAAAAAGGCTGAAAGGAGAAAGTTAAAGTGTATAAAATTGCTGTTATTCCTGGTGATGGTGTTGGCCCAGAAATTATTCAAGAAGGGATGAAGGTGATAAAGACGGTTGCTACTGGTCTAGGTATTACCTGTAAATTTGTCAGCTATAATTTTGGCGGAGAGCGTTATTTAAAAACTGGAGAGGTGCTTCCCGATAGTGCCTTGTCTGAATTCAAAGAGATGAGTGCTATTTACTTAGGGGCAGTAGGTGATCCTCGGGTGAAACCGGGAGTTTTAGAACAAGGGTTACTTTTGAAGCTTCGTTTTGGGTTAGACCAATACATTAATCTTCGCCCGATAAAACTTTATCCTGAAGTTTGGACACCTCTGAAAAATAAAGGCCCGGAAAATATTGATTTTGTGGTTATCAGGGAGAACACTGAAGGCGCTTATTGTGGAGTGGGTGGTTTTTTGAAAAAGGGGACTCCGGATGAAGTTGCTATTCAAGAAGACGTAAATACCCGTAAAGGAGTGGAAAGGGCTATTCGTTATGCTTTTGAGTATACTCGAAAACGGAACAAGAAGAAAAAACTTACTCTTTGCGATAAAGCCAATGTCTTAACCTATGCTCATGACCTTTGGCGAAGGATATTTGAAGAGGTAGGAAAGGAATATTCTGATATAGAGAGGGATTGTGCTTTTGTTGATGCTACCTGTATGTGGATGGTAAAAAATCCTGAATGGTTCGATTGCATTGTGACCTGTAATATGTTTGGTGACATCATTACTGATTTAGGGGCGGTTATTCAAGGAGGTATGGGTATCGCCGCCGGTGGTAATATTAATCCTAAAGGCGTATCTATGTTTGAACCCATTCATGGCTCTGCTCCTAAATATGCAGGCAAAAATGTAATTAATCCTTTAGCTACTATTGCTGCCGGGGGAATGATGATGGAAACCTTAGGAGAGGAGAAAGCGGCTAAGGCCATTGAGGACGCGATTATTCGAGGTTTTTCAGAGGGATATATCAAGGATTTAGGCGCTGGTAAGATGGGCTTAACTACCAGCCAGGTGGGAGATTTAATGGTAAAATTTATCAAAGAGGGACTGTGTTAATGAAGAGGTATAATGTAGCTATAGTTGGTGCCACCGGTATGGTTGGTATTGAGATGAAAAAGATTCTTGAGGAAAGAAAATTTCCAATTAAGGAGTTACGTCTTTTAGCCTCCGAGCGCTCTAAAGGTAAAAAATTAGAATTTTCTGGGAAAGCGCTATTGGTTGAGGGATTGGATGAAAATTCTTTTACAGGGATTGATTTTGCCCTTTTTTCGGCTGGTGCCTCTATCAGTAAAAAATTTGCCCCTAAAGCCGTAGAAGCTGGAGCGATTGTCATTGATAACAGCAGCGCTTTTAGAATGAATAAGGATATTCCTCTAGTGGCACCGGAGGTAAATCTACCTGCTTTGAAGCTTCATCAAGGTATTATTGCCAATCCTAATTGTTCTACTATCCAGCTGGTTTTGATTTTGAAGCCGATACATGATTATGCCCGGATTAAAAGAATAGTAGTGTCCACCTATCAATCAGTTTCTGGCTGGGGAAAAGAAGCGGTAGAGCAGTTATGGCAGGAAACATCGGAAATTAGTAAAACTCGAAATCCTAAGGTAAAGGTAGCTGATAGAGCTTTACCATACCAAATTGCCTTTAATCTTATTCCCCAGATAGATATATTTCTAAATAATGGCTACTCAAAGGAAGAAATGAAGATTGTCCATGAAACCAGAAAGATTATGCAAGATGACTCAATTGCCATTACCGCCACCACCGTTCGCGTGCCGGTATTAGTCGGACATACTGAGGTGGTTAATATTGAAACGCAAAATAAACTTAGTGCCGCGGTAACTAAAGAAATTCTTAAGGAAGCTCCGGGAGTAAAGATTGTCGATGATTTAAATAAGCTGCAATACCCAATGCCGATAGATGTGGCTGAAAAAGATGATGTTTTTGTCGGTAGAATCCGTGAAGACGAATCTATTCCTAACGGAATTAATTTATTAGTTGTTGGAGATAATCTTCGCAAAGGAGCCGCACTTAACGCCGTTCAGATAGCTGAAGAACTAATAAAGTAGTGGCAATAGCGGCTAGTTAATAGTTTTTACTAAAAAACTGTTCGGTAAATACCTCAATGTCTTTGCACCTTTAGGTGCATTTTTTTTATTGAGCGGTATGCCAGAAATAAACAACTAAAATTGGGAGAATTATGTTCAACTTCAAACTCCTCATTGAATATAAAGGGACTGGTTATTCCGGTTGGCAAAGGCAAAGAAGGCAAAAAACAGTTCAAGGAGAAATTGAAAAGGCCCTCAAAAAAATCTTTGGACGGCAGATAAATTTGATTGGTTCTGGAAGAACTGATACTGGAGTCCATGCTCTGGGACAGGTAGCTAATTTTTCTTTAGAGACAGGACTGCCAAAAACGAAAATTCAAAAAGCCTTGAATTTTTATCTGCCTAATGATATTCGAATTAAAAAGATAGATTTTGCCAAAATTCATTTTCACAGCCGGTTTGCGGCAAAAAGCAGAATTTACCGGTATACAATTATTCAGGAATATTCTCCTTTTCTAAAAGATGAAGCTTATTATTACCCTGGAAAGCTCGATTTGGAACGGATGAAGAAAGCGGCTATCTTTCTTTTAGGCCGGCATGATTTCAGCTCTTTTCAAAATCGAGGCAGCCGGCGAAAACACGCTATTATCAGCCTTCAGGGACTAAAGATAAAAAAAGGTTATTTTAATCCGGGTAGGTGTAAGGCAATAATGATTGAGGTTGAGGCCAATGCTTTTCTTTATCGCCTGGTTAGAAATTTGGTTGGTTTGCTTTTAGAAGTAGGCCGGGGAAAGATTAAGCCGGAAGCAGCCAAATATATTTTAAAGAAAAAGGATCGTTGCCATTCTCCTTCGCCTGCTCCGGCCCACGGGCTATATTTGCTCAAAGTAAAATATTAGTAAAAAATACTTGACACTTAATTTCATGCATGATAAAATTCTTGTCAACGAAAAAGCTCTTTGATATACAGTTTTGGAGAGTTTGATCCTGGCTCAGAACTAACGCTGGCGGCGTGCCTAACACATGCAAGTCGAACGGTTCCATTGAGTGAAAGAGGTTCGCCTTTTTTATTCTCTGGAATAGTGGCGCACGGGTGAGTAACGCGTAGATAACCTATCCTTAAGACCGGCATAACCTCTCGAAAGGGGGGCTAATACGGGATAAAACCACGGTACGGCATCGTATTGTGGGAAAAGGAAAAGCTTAAAGATTTCTAGCTATCGCTTAAGGAGGGGACTGCGTCCTATTAGCTAGTTGGTGGGGTAAAAGCCTACCAAGGCAACGATGGGTAAGGGCGCTGAGAGGCGTACCCCTCACACTGGAATTGAGATACGGTCCAGACTCCTACGGGAGGCAGCAGTGGGGAATTTTCCACAATGCCCGAAAGGGTGATGGAGCAACGCCGCGTGGGTGATGAAGGCCTTCGGGTCGTAAAACCCTGTCAGGTAAGACGAAGGATCTATTAACTAATAGGCAATAGGTTTGACGGTACTACCAAAGGAAGCCTCGGCTAACTCTGTGCCAGCAGCCGCGGTAAGACAGAGGAGGCGAGCGTTGTTCGGAATTACTGGGCATAAAGGGCGTGCAGGCTGTCAGGTAAGTCAGATGTGAAATCTCCTATTGAAAAGAGGAAACTGCATTTGATACTACTTGACTAGAGTTTAGGAGGGGAAAGTGGAATTCCCAGTGTAGCGGTGAAATGCGTAGATATTGGGAGGAACACCGGTGGCGAAGGCGACTTTCTGGCCTATAACTGACGCTCAGACGCGAAAGCTAGGGGAGCAAACAGGATTAGATACCCTGGTAGTCCTAGCCCTAAACGATGGACACTAGGTGTATTCCCTTTTTAGGGAGTGTGCCGTAGCTAACGCATTAAGTGTCCCGCCTGGGAAGTACGACCGCAAGGTTGAAACTCAAAGGAATTGACGGGGGCCCGCACAAGCGGTGGAGCATGTGGTTTAATTCGACGCAACGCGAAGAACCTTACCGGGGTTTGACATTCGCCTGCAAGCTTGCTGAAAGGCAGGCCGCTTTCGAAGGTGGCGAACAGGTGCTGCATGGCTGTCGTCAGCTCGTGTCGTGAGATGTTGGGTTAAGTCCTGCAACGAGCGCAACCCTTATTCTTAGTTGCTATCCGTAAGGAGCACTCTAAGGAGACTGCCTCAGATAATGGGGAGGAAGGTGGGGATGACGTCAAGTCCTCATGGCCCTTATGTCCCGGGCTACACACGTGCTACAATGGTCTATACAAAGGGCTGCAAGACCGTAAGGTGGAGCTAATCCCAAAAATAGGCCTCAGTTCAGATTGGGGTCTGCAATTCGACCCCATGAAGGCGGAATCGCTAGTAATCGCGCATCAGCTACGGCGCGGTGAATACGTTCCCGGGCCTTGTACACACCGCCCGTCACACCACCTGAATTGGATGCACCCGAAGTTTCCTTTTGGGACCTAAGGTGTGTCCGGTGAAGAGGGTGAAGTCGTAACAAGGTAGCCGTATCGGAAGGTGCGGCTGGATCACCTCCTTTCTAAGGAGACAGATGTTACTGGGCTCAGGGTGATGAAAATTAACCCTGAGCCTAATCTTTCCAAAAGGTCTGTCTAAAGGCCCAAAAAAATAGGTCGAATTTTAGAAAAAAGAAGTCAGAAACCAGATAGGAGAATCTGTTTTCTGTCTTCTGGTGTCTAAACGACGGGCCTTTAGCTCAGTTGGTTAGAGCGCACCCCTGATAAGGGTGAGGTGCGTGGTTCGATTCCACGAAGGCCCACCAAAGTGTAACACATTACAATGCGAAGTAAAATTTTGGGGGTGTAGCTCAGTTGGGAGAGCGCCTCCCTTGCACGGAGGAGGTCGTCGGTTCGAACCCGTCCATCTCCACCAAAAAATTGGTGACTAGTTAATTGGTTAAATGTTTGCTCAGAATAGGTGTATAAATATCCAATTAACCATTCACCAATTAATCAGTTAACAAAGTGGTAGCTGTTCTTTGAAAATTTAATATTGAAGACCGAGTAAGAGTGAATAAGGATTTTCTGATTTATGGTCAAGTTACTAAGGGCACATAGTGGATGCCTTGGTGTTAGAAGGCGATGAAGGACGTGGTAAGCTACGATAATCTTCGGGGAGTTGCAAACAAACGGTGATCCGGAGGTTTCCGAATGGGAAAACCTTTTCGCACAATATGCGAAAATTTTATTCTAAATTCATAGGAATAAAAAGCCAACCGAGTGAATTGAAACATCTCAGTAACTCGAGGAAAAGAAAGAGAATCGATTTCCGTAGTAGCGGCGAGCGAACTGGAAACAGCCTAAACCAGATGTATGTCAAGCCTGGATGTTTTGTACATTTGGGGTAAAGGGATTTAATCGGGTCAGGATCCAGACTGATCGAGAAGTCAAAAATTTATCTCTTAGCTGAACAGCCTGGAAAGGTTGACTAAAGACGGTGATAGTCCGGTAGGCAAAAAGAGGTAAACTTCTTGGATTGAACACCCAAGTACCATGGGACACGTGGTATCCTATGGGAATTTGGCCCGACCATGGGCTAAGGCTAAATACTTTCTAGCAACCGATAGTGAACTAGTACCGTGAGGGAAAGGCGAAAAGAACTCCGGGAGGAGAGTGAAATAGAACCTGAAACTATGTTTGCCTATAAGCAGTGGGAGCCTCATACACTTTTCTTAGAAAAGTGTGGGGTTACCGCGTGCCTTTTGTATAATGAACCAGCGAGTTACTGAGTGTAGCTAGGTTAAGTTCTCAGGACGTAGCCGTAGCGAAAGCGAGTGCGAAATGTGCGTTAAGTTGCATTTAGTAGACCCGAAACCAAGTGATCTATCCATGGTCAGGATGAAACCCCGGTAAAACGAGGTGGAGGTCCGAACCTGTTGGTGTTGAAAAACCATAGGATGAACTGTGGATAGGAGTGAAAGGCTAATCAAACTTGGCAATAGCTGGTTCTCCCCGAAATAGCTTGAGGGCTAGCCTCATAAAGTAAGTACTGGGGGTAGAGCACTGGTTGGGCTAAGGGTCCTACAAGACTTCTGAACCCATTCAAACTCCGAATACCAGTACTGGTATTATGGGAGTCAGACTGTGGGGGATAAGCTCCATAGTCAAGAGGGAAACAGCCCAGACCGTCAGCTAAGGTCCCTAAGTATAAGCTAAGTGGTAAAGGATGTGAGATTTCTCAGACAGCCAGGATGTTGGCTTAGAAGCAGCCATCATTTAAAAAGTGCGTAACAGCTCACTGGTCAAGTGGTCTTGCGCCGACAATTTAACGGGGCTTAAGCTTATCACCGAAGCTACGGATTTATTTAGTCCTTCGGGATTGAGTAAGTGGTAGGGGAGCATTCCATTTTGGTTGAAGGTTTACCGTAAGGAAAGCTGGACAAAATGGAAGTGAGGATGCTGGTATAAGTAACGATAAAATCTGTGAGAAACAGATTCGCCGAAAACCTAAGGTTTCCTGGGGAAGGTTAATCCGCCCAGGGTTAGTCGGGACCTAAGCCGAGGCTGAAAAGCGTAGGTGATGGACAATCCGTTGATATTCGGATACCGCCTAATTGATGTTTGACTCAAAGAGGGACGCAAAAGGATAGGTCAAGCGTGTGATTGGTTGAGCACGCTCAAGTTCAGTAATGGATGTGGGGAGTTCCTTCGGGAACGAAGTGATTGAATCCAGTTGCCGAGAAAAGCTTTTTGATTAGTCAATTGGGTGCTCGTACTATAAACCGACACAGGTGGGTGAGGAGAAAATCCCAAGGCGCTCGAGAGAACCCTCGTTAAGGAACTCGGCAATCTAGCTCCGTAACTTCGGAAGAAGGAGTGCCCCGCCCTTTCTGTTCATAGAAGGGAATGTGGATAGAAAGGGCGGGGTCGCAGTGAAGAGGCCCAGGCGACTGTTTAACAAAAACACATGTCTCTGCTAACCCGTAAGGGGATGTATAGGGGCTGACACCTGCCCGGTACCGGAAGGTTAAAGGGAGCCCTTATTTCGGGTTTACCCGAGAGAAGGGGTGATCTGAAGCCCCGGTGAACGGCGGCCGTAACTATAACGGTCCTAAGGTAGCGAAATTCCTTGTCGGGCAA
>Ga0180433_10010912_pt1 | contig 10852 bp, 7 predicted proteins | sample SS_ome_8_FD_132980 | JGI IMG/M metagenome (GOLD analysis project Ga0180433, IMG submission 132980) | Hypersaline lake sediment archaeal communities from the Salton Sea, California, USA - SS_1_D_1 metaG | ecosystem: Environmental > Aquatic > Non-marine Saline and Alkaline > Hypersaline > Sediment...
CTTCTCAAGGCGCGGATCTATACCTTGACGTCGAGAGCTTCGTCGAGGGCGCATCTGAGGAAAGCAAAGCCTTCCACTACCAGCACTGCCGAGTTGGTCTACAGGAAAGCTGCCCGCAGAACAACTTCAGGCGAATCATCGCTGCCCACGTGCCGGCTGGTGAGTTCTGCAACCACAAAGTGAACTATGCTCCCGAGCATAAGAGCGAGTACCCTCTTGAGTTGCTGCTGGCCATTCTGAATAGCAGGTTGAGTGATTGGTACTTTCGGCTCGGAAGCACAAACGCGGCGGTCAGCCACTATCAGTTGTACAACCTTCCGTGCCCAGCTTTCGAGGAAGATGCCGACCAATCTGATCGAGAGCTGTTCTTGCAGGCGAAGGAGGCCCTGGATCGCAGCGATGGAACACGCGTTCTCAAGGCCCTGGCACTTGGGCTCGATGGACCGCCTTTCAGTCCAGCTGTCCGCGATGTGCTTGTGGAACTGGTCAAGCGCATTATGGAGATTGAGTCCGCGCGCGGCGAGATCAGTCGCGCCGAGCGCTCGGATCTTGATCCACAGGCCCAACGTTACCAAGACCTGATCGACCGTCTGATATACGCCATGGCTGGCCTTGCCGCAAACGAGATCAAAGGGCTGGAGGAACGTTTGCAGAAAATGCTGTAGGCACAGTTCGGTCCGGAGGGTCTCGGTGACACATTACGATAAAGCGTGGGTTTGCAGGAACGGGCACAGCATCAACACGGCCGTGAAGTGGGACTCCTCGAAGAACGCAGAGCACTGCCCCCAGTGCGGGGAACCCGCTGTGAAGGAGTGCGAGGCGTGCAACGCGCCATTGCGTGGCGACAGAATCACACCAGCCCATCGATCTGACTGGGGGTTGCATGTACCGGGCAAGAGAATACGGATGCGCCGTGTCCCGGCATATTGCCACGCCTGCGGCAAGGCGTATCCATAAACGAAGCAGAAGGCCGAGGCGATGGAGGAGATGATCGACGAGTTGGACGGACTCTCCGACGAGGAGCGGAACCGGCTCAAGAAGAGCATCCCGGACATTATCGCCGACACGCCGAAGTCCGAGACGGCCGCCCTCCGTTTCAAGAAGGCCGTCGCCAAGGTCGGCGAGGCTGGCGGCAACCTGATGATGAAGGTGCTTGCAAGCGTCGCGACGGAGGCCGTCAAGAACTCGATGGGAATGTAGGGGGGAGAGATGCCGGCCAAGGCGATTACCGCTTTTCGTACTGCCCACGAGCGGGCTGAAACGCTATTCAACATCCATTCCACAGGCAAGCGAGGCCGTCCAAAGAAAGAGCGGGAGGATATCCTTCGCGCGGCGGTCGTCCTCGAAATAGCCGCGGTTGACTCCTATTTCCATGACAAGATTCTGGAGAGGTTAACGCCCTTCCTGAAGTCGCGCAAAGGCCAAGGCCTGCCTGGTGGCCTCGTGGATCTGCTCGAGCGCAAGGGCGGGACTCGCAAAGTGCTGGGCATCATGTATAAGCCGCGGCCGCACCGACACATTCACACGGTTGTCAAGAAGGCTCAAGCCGACCTCACGTTCCAGAAACCACCCAAGATCACCAATGCCCTGAAACTCATCGGTGTGACCGATTTCTGGTACAAGGTCGCCAGGAAGATGGGGCGGCGCGCCTCAAAGGACTCTGTGAAGGAACGCGTTGGCCAGTATGCTTCTCGCCGCGACAAGATCGCTCACGAAGGTGACCGCAAGCGCGGTGGCAGCCTAAACGCCATCAGGCGTCCTTACGTGCGCGACTGCCTGAACTTCTTCCAGCGGTTCATTGAGGCGGCAGACGCTGTGATAGACACGTCCACAGGCGCATGAAGTGCGGGTTCCCTACGTCATCGACAACCAGGAGCATTGCTGTTCAGCGCCGCCCATGGGCCCCGGCACGGGCGGAAGTGGCAGAAAGAGCGGAGCGGGTACGGAGCGGGTAGGGAGGCGGGGGACGCGCTGGACGGGCCCGGAATGGCGGAATCCGCTTGCATTGGTGCGGCGGGATTTTAGTCTGGTACGCGAAAGTCTCGTGATAGGGCGACTATCGTGACTAAGGCTAAAAAACGCGGGACCCTGTCGGCTGAGGCGGCCAACGTCCTGAGCCGCCTGGCCTCCGAGGGGCGGTCCATCTTCCGCCTGGAGGATGTGACTGAAACCACGGGGTGGTCGAGACGGCGGGCCGTCAACCTGCTCTATCACCTTCGGCGGGCGGGGTGGATCGTCTCCCTGGCGCGGGGCACCTATCTGATCGTGCCCCTGGAGGCGGGGCCGGAGGCCGCCTGGACGGGAGAGGCCCTCGTCATCGCAAGCCATCTCGTGGCACCGGGTGCGGCAGCCTATTGGTCGGCCTGCCACTATTGGAACTGGACCGAGCAGGTCCCACGCACCGCCTTCGTCCAGACGCCCAAACACACCAGAAAGAAGCGACGGGAGGTTCTCGGCGTCACGTATGAGTTCGTCCACGTGACCGAGCGGAAGTTCTTCGGCACGGTTGAGCGGCCGGCCGGCCGGGGGCGCATCGTGGTCACCGACCGTGAGAAATCCCTGGTGGACGCCCTCGACCGGCCGGACCTGTGCGGGGGCATGCGGCAGGTGGCCGAGATGCTTCCGGCCGCGGCCGAGGCCGTCCGGTGGGAGAGGCTTGAAACCTACCTTGACAGAATGGGGTCCGGCGCCATCTACAAGCGGCTGGGTTTCCTGGTCGAGACGCTGGGCAAGAGGGTCCCGGTGCCCGAGCGCGAGAGGCGGATGGAGGCCTGGCGGGAACGCCTTACCGGCGGCCACGCCCCGCTTGAGCCGGGCGGCCGTGCGGACGGGCCGGTCAGCAGCCGCTGGCGCGTGCGGGTGAACGTGCCGGGGCTGGCGGGCGACGAAGGGCAAGGATGATTGACGAGGCCGAACTTCGCCGCATCGCCCGCCGGGACGGTACGGACCCGATGCTGGTGGACCTGGATTATGCGCTCGCGTGTTTCCTGGCCAGCCTGTTTCGCCGGGCCGAGGCGGCCGCGCTGTGCTTCAAGGGCGGTACGTGCCTCCGGAAGTGCTACTATGCGGATTACCGTTACTCGGAGGACCTCGACTTCACGCTGACCCATCGCATGAGCCGGGAGGCCCTGGAAGACCTTCTGACGGACGTGGCCCGCGACGCCGCCGATGATTGGGCGGTGGACTTCGGTGCCGGACCGCTGCGCGTGGAAGTGGTCGACGACGAGTACGGCAAGGAGACGTATCAGGCTCGGGTTTACTACAGGGGGCCGTTGCGGCGAGCCCACGGCGACCCGCGGGCGATTCGCGTGGACGTGACGACGAGCGAGGTCGTGGCGTTTGCGGTCCGCAAGCGCCCGATCATTCACGTGTACTCCGACGCGGCCGACCTCGCCGACGTGCACGTGCCGTCCTATGACCTTCTGGAAACGGCGGCCGAGAAGATCCGGGCGCTGGCGGGCCAGCGGCGCTACGTGATTTCCCGCGATGTGTACGATCTCGCGCAGTTGATGGACCGCGAGAACCCGGATGCGTCGCGATTGGCGTCGGCCTTGCCGCGCAAGTGGGAGGTCAAAGGCTTGCCCCCTGGCCCCGTTGCCCTCGACCGTCTGGCGGCCCGCCGGGCTGAGTTCCGCGAAGATTGGGACAGGAACCTGCTCCGGCTGCTCCCGGCCGGCGCCCCGAGGGACTTCGATGAGGCCTGGGACAAGGTGAAAAGGCTGCTGGTCAAGGTGAACCGCCACGTGCCGGGCGCAGCGAGGTAGCCCCATGCAAATCCCCTATGTCATCGACAACCAGGAGCACCGCCTGGCCGACGTGCTGAGTTCCATCCTCGGCCAGCACGGCGGTCGGTCACTGGACGTGGCCACGGCGTATTTCACAGTGGGCGGCTTCGGTCTCGTGCGCGGGGGTCTTGAGAATCTCGGCAGCATGCGGCTGCTCCTCGGGGCCGAACCGGCGACCGGCGAACAGGTGGGCCTCCGGCCCGACCCGGACGTGGTCAAGGGCCTGATCCGGCACGACCTGGAGCGCGCGCCGTTCGATGAGGAGACGCTGCGCACGGTCGAAGACCTGATCGCCTATCTCCAGCGCGACGCCGTTCGGGTGCGGCTCCACGACAAGGGATTCCTGCACGCGAAATGCTGGCTGTTCTACGCCGACAAGCCGGGTGGCCAGATGCTCTTCGACCGGTTCCAGCCCGTGCTGGCTATCGTGGGCTCGTCGAACTTCACGGTGCCGGGCCTGACGAGCAACCGGGAACTGAACCTCGCCCACAAGGTCCTCCTGGACGCCGGCGAGGTGGACGATCCGCAGGCGGCCACATCCGTCAAATGGGTCACCGACACGCGGCCGAGCGAACGCATCACGCCGGAGAACCGGCAACTCATCAAGAGCGAGGTCGGCGCTCGTGCCATCATCGACCTGGAACGCTGGTACGAGCGCCAGTGGGATGACGCCCGCGACTTCAAGGATGATCTCATCCGGCTACTCGATGAGTCGAAGTTCGGCAGTGTCGAGTACACACCGTACCAGGTATACATGAAGGCCCTGTACGAGTACTTCAAGGATGACCTGGCGACGACGGTTTCGACGGAAACCCGGTCGGCCGTGGACTTGGCGGAGTTTCAGGAGGACGCCGTCAAGAAGGCTCGCCGCATCCTGGGCCGCTACGACGGGGTGATGGTGGCCGATTCGGTGGGCCTCGGGAAAACCTGGATTGGCAAGAAACTGTTGGAGGATTTCGCGTACCACCTCCGCCAGAAGGCCCTGGTGATCTGTCCCGCGAGCCTCAGGGATATGTGGGAGGGCGAACTCCGGGAGGCAACCATCCCGGCGTCGATCCTCTCGCAAGAGGAACTGGGGCGGGAGGAGTTCGATCCGGAGCCGTGGGGCGACGCGGACGTGGTCCTGATTGACGAGTCCCACAACTTCCGCAACCGCAACGCCCAGCGCTATGCCAGTATTGAACAGATTCTGGGCGCAAACGGCAGACGCGGCCGCGACGGAATGCGCAAGAAGGTCATCCTGCTGACGGCCACCCCCATCAACAACGACCTGTTCGACCTGTACAACCAGTTGAACCTCGTCACGATGGGCGACCGCAGTTACTTCGCCGCTGCTGGCATCGGGGACCTGTACCGGTACTTCCTGCGGGCCCGCCGGGCCTCGCGAAATGGCGATGAAGTGTTCGCCCTCTTCAACCTGTTGGAAGAGGCGGTCATCCGGCGCACCCGGCCTTTCATTCGCCGGGCCTACCCGGATGCCACGATCCGCGGCAAGCGGATCACCTTCCCCGAACGCCGGCTGCGGACGGTGACCTACAATCTGGAGGCTGCCTACGAAGGGATCTACGACGAGGTTGTCTCTGGTATCGAGCGCCTGACGCTGGCCCCGTACAACCTGGAGGCCTACAAGAAGGCGGGCGTCGAGGTGGATGAGTTTGAGGCGGGGCGCGAACAGGCTCTGGTCGGCATCTTCAAGAGCCGGTATCTGAAACGGTTCGAGTCAAGCATCGCGGCGCTCCGCATCAGCGTGCGCAGAGCCCTTGCGTTCCTGAAGACGTTCGAGTCTTACATTCTGGCCGGCAGGCTTCTCAAGAGCAGCGAATTCCATAAGGCCCTGCGGTATCTGGAACGCGAAGACGAGGAAGACGACGCAACTCCGCGTTCGCTGGCTGAGGAGATGGACGAGAACGAAGAGGCGCAGCGCGTCCTGCAAGCGATGGGGGAGGTAGATACCTCCGGGTACGACCTGCGGCGGTTGCATGACGCAGTGCAACAGGACGTGGAGATTCTGACGACCATCTGGCAGCGCGTTAAGGACATCGGGCCGGAAGACGATGCCAAACTCCAGAGGCTGAAGACCCTCCTCAAGAAGGAACTCCGGGGGAAGAAGGTCTTGATCTTCTCGTACTACAAAGACACTGCCCGGTATCTTCATCGCCACCTTGGAGACCCCGAGGCGGAGGACGCCGTCGCTTTCCGGAAGGAACTGGGTGATGTGACAATCCGCCGGATGGACAGCGGCGCCAGCCCGCGGGACCGGACGCGGCTGGTCCAGAGGTTTGCCCCGAAGTCGAACAACCGGGAAGAGTGGGTTGGCTCCGACAGGGAAGTTGACATCCTCATTTCGACGGACGTACTGTCGGAAGGGCAGAACCTTCAGGACTGCGGCCACCTCGTCAATTACGACCTGCATTGGAACCCAACTCGGATGGTTCAGCGTGCGGGCCGCATTGATCGCATCGGCACGGATTTCGGCACGCTGTGGATCCGCAACATGTTCCCGGACAAAGGTCTGGAGCGGTTGCTCCGCCTGGTTGAGAGGCTAAGCCGTAAGATTGCGGATATCGACCGGGCGGGGTTTCTGGACGCGAGCGTTCTGGGTGAAGCCGTCCACCCCCGCAACTTCAACACGCTGAGGCGCATCCGCGACGAGGACGGTTCGGTAATTGAAGAAGAAGAACAGTTTGTGGAACTGGCAAGTAGTGAGTTCCTGCTTCAGCAACTGCGAGGCCTTCTCGACGCCGGCGGCAGGGAAATGCTGGAGTCGCTGCCGGACGGTATCCACTCCGGCTTGGTGCGCGAAGGTGCACGCGGCGTCTTCTTTTGCTTCCGGGCGGAACCGCCTGAGGTTGAGAAGATGCACTTCTGGAAGTACGTGGACCTGAAGAACGGTGGGATCCTGGACAACCGCTACCTTATCGCCAACCTGATCGCGTGTGACCAGGACACACCGCGTATCGTCGATCCTGAAATCTATGGACAGATCTTCGACCTCCAGGAGCGCGCCATAGGCGACATCATCACCTCCTTCCAAGAACAGCAGGCACTGGAGGCTGCACCCAAGACCATTGATCCCATCCAGCAGACTGTCGCGACGGCCGTTCAGGGCTACATCAATCATCCTGATGTCAACCGCCAGGAAGCCCTGGAGGCCATCCGTTTCCTCAACCAACCGATGATGACTGTGCAGGTGAAGCAGTTGCGGACAGCATACAAGGAGTTTCAGGCCGACGGCGCGATTGAGGGCCTGCTCCAGGTGGCTAATGCCCTTCGTGAGAAGTACGCCGCACAGGCGACGGCTCAGGTGCCATCAGGCAATGGGCCGCTTGCTCGAATCAGCCGCGATGACCTGCGACTTATCTGCTTCGACGTGGTTTCCGGTGGTTGAATCACAGGGGTTCGGCCAATAGATTCTGGGGGGCGTGATGGGCAACCACCCCGAGGAGGAGGTTGACGGAGAGAATCCAATGCACACTGATGTTTATGACTTCGTGGATATTCTGAAGGCTGCTGAAAAAGCAAGGACGCAGTTCGGTTCACGACCGTGGTATCGCGGGCAAGATCTGGACAGGCCCGATTGGAAATTGAGGCCCAGCATCTACCGCACTGAGTACACCCGAAGGAGAGAGAAAGGCCTCCTCCAAGACTTCATGCTTCGTGCGGGTTCTCGTTACGAGAGTTGCCCCAGAGAAGACCAGCCTGGGAAATGGCTGGCGCTTATGCAGCACCATAGGCTCCCAACGCGGCTATTGGACTGGACTGAGTCGATTCTTGTGGCCACCTTTCATGCTGTCCAGCCGCCCACAGGCTTAGAGGTGGAAGGAGATGGAGTTATTTGGGCGCTCTATCCGCGAAGGCTGAACGAAGTTGCCGTGCAGGATTCCTCCTTTTATATGCTGTCCGGCAGTTTCATTAGACAGAACTTGCTCGCGCCGGCCTTTAGCGGCAAAGAGGGAAGCCCCGCAATACTGGCTGTCTTGGCCCACGAAGTTCACCCACGCATGATGGCCCAGCAGTCCGTATTTACCATCCACGGAAGCCCGACCCCGCTTGAGGAAATACAGCGACACGACGAGTTCCTCATGAAGATTCTGGTGCACCAGAACGCAAAAGCGAAGATCCGGGAAGACCTGAGGAGCTTGGGCATACGGCTTGCCACCATGTTTCCAGACTTGGATCATCTCGCGGATGATCTCGCAGAGGGACCTGAAGGTTGGCATTAGGCCGACGTAAGGTCTCCCTCGATCACTTCTTTACGTAAAGCCCGGTGACGCCCGCCTGCATATCCTCGAAACTCACGTCCGCGTACATGTTTGCCGTGGTGGCAGGACTGGCGTGGCCGAGTTGCTTCTGGACTTGGCGGAGGTTGCCTGTCTTCCTGAGCAGGTGGACGGCCATCGTGTGGCGGGCGCTGTGGATGGACAGTTCCTTCGGCAGGCCGGCACGCTTGATGGCCGACTTCCACACCTGCATCAGCCCCTGTGTCGTTAGCGGTCCCCGCTTGCCGACGAACAGGGCAGCGTCTTTGCCGGTGGGTTGACTGGCCTGCTCCTTCCAGACGATGAACGCCTTGAGGTGCTCGGCGAGTTCCGCGGGGATGGCCAGGGTCTCCTGCTTGGGCTCGCTGCGCTTGTGCCGCCAGACGCGGAGGGCGCCCCGTTTCTGATCGAAGTCCCCGACCTTGAGGCGCGCCAGTTCGCTGACGCGCAGGCCCGTCAGCATCGCCGCATCGACCACGGCCCAGACGAGGGGGCCGCGGACCCGGCCGGCCTGGAGGTCGGTGATCGCCCAGGCCTCGGTCACGGTCCGCAGACGCCGGGCTTCATCCGCGTCCATGTACTTGCTCCGGTCAACCGGTGCCATCATGGGAGGCCTCCTTTTCAAGAGCCTACCTGCCGCGTTCACAAGATTATGGCGCCGGTTCGGCGCGAAGTCAAACAGGATTCGCGAGATAATTGTCTTTTTCTTGTGAATCATAGACCATGGGGTGAAACACCCAGTAGCTCTGGGGTCCGGCCGGAGATGGTGCGCCTCTGCGGTACGTAAACACTCGATGGCCAACCTGTTTTCATGAGCGTCGGCCTTCCCTGGCTTCGTGCAGGACTTGAAGGCCTTGCTCATCACTGACCGGAAGAAGCACAATGCGAGCATCGGTACTCGACGGACTTGGTGGCTTCCCGGCGGGCCACAAGTTGTATGGGATTTCCCGGTAGACGCGGATGTGCCAGCCGACGCCCAGACCCTTTGCGGCGCAGGCATCCAGGAGATGATCTCTTTCGGTCACGAGCACCCGCACAAACTCTGTGTAGTCAGTTGGGTCGCGCAGAGAGAGATAACACCCTATCTGCTCACGGGCTCGGTTGATGAATATGCGCTGGCTGGCTCCCCCTTTGGCATCGACGATCCGAAACGCATCCCGAAGCAGAGGGCTGGGCATTCGGATCTCAGTCTCGCCAACTTCGGATTCATACAGAATGCGCGCGGTCAGCGACAGCAAACTGACCTCCTCTGGTTTGCCATCAGATTTAATACTTCCGTACGTCCAGCCTTCTTCTGTCGCTTGTAGCCACGGAGCCCATGCTGCAACGGAAGGGCTGAGATAAGAGGCGTCACCAAGGCAGCACTGAAGTGCCTCATGGGCCGGGTCCGGAAGCGTGACGCCAAGCGATATGTCACGGCTTAGAAGTGCCACGTCGCCCTGCCGGACTGCGAATGAAGTCACCCACGCGACGCACTTAACAAGGCTGTCCGGATCGTGAGTTATGATCATTGCATCGAGTACGATGCGGTTCCCGTCAGGGCTGTCTTGGAATGGCCAAGCCGAAACGTCTGACAGCGGCGCCTTCTGAAGCCACTTGACTGCGTGTTCCAGCTGATCATCAGCCTCCACCTCCACAGTGGGAACGAGTCCATCCGGGATCCACAGATTCTCGGCTGCTCCGAGAGGTGCGGCTCCCGCCTGAAAGAGAAACGGATCCGGCATCCCAGCCCCCAGCTCGCCATAGTCGCTTACTGGGCGACCGTTCTTGGGTAAACGGTCGGCCAAATAGCCCGCAATTTCATTCACAGCGTTCCACACATACTTCTCGCGGAAGGTGGCTGTGGCACTGTGGGTACCATGGTCGGCTTCCCCATGTTGCATCCTCAGAACTGCAATGTCGGCCATGACAACTTCCCCGGGCTTTCCTCCCGTAGGATTGCCAATGAACTTGTCATGGCTCCAGCCAAGTCCTTTTACGTGTCCGACAACGAGGCCATTGGTCAACTCTTCGGGTGTCAAGGTCTCACGCCCCAATGCAACCGCATATTGAGTTAGGAGGGCCCTTATCCGGTCACCCGCCGATTGGTGTGATTCTGGAACATCGCCGGCCCCTTCGGTGGTGCCCACTCCAGATTCGTCACCCTCGCCGACGCTATCTCCGTCCGGGAGCGTCGCAGTGGTCCCGTCCATCTCATGCAGAATGTCCAACTGATCCGCTTCAGCCCGAAGCTCTTTACGCCCGCGCTCTCGTCGGCGCTGCTCCATCTGGATAGACTGAATACACTCTTCTGGCAGAGTTCCAAGGCGCTGATTGACCGCGGCGCTGAGCAATACGTCTGGCACGCCAGCATAAAGCCCACTCAGCTTGTCGTTGCGTCCTTCTCCTACACAGGTTGTCTTGAAGAATCCATCTGATGCCTGCGGGATAACATAGTGGCCAAGGTCATAGGAAAACACCCATCCGCCAGAGGCCACCTCTTGCCAGTTGGGGTCAAATGGCAAGAGTTCTTCTTCTCGGAATGGGTAGGGAGGACGAGCACGTGAAAGCATCTCATCATCCGCCCCACGGCCCAGGAGGTGTGCTCGCTCAATAATGAGCCGTGCGGCGTGTCGCGTGATGGCGTTATGTGAGGGAGCTGTTGCCTGTTGAGCAAAGAATAGCCGGTCGCAGGCCTCCGCAAGATCCGGTAGAAACTCATCCTGATAGTCGCAGCACATGGCTGCCCCCGCGGCAGCAACTAAAACGTCCTCCACCATCTGCCCATCATTGACCGTCGCAATGTCCTCAACCAACTTGCTGATTTCA
>Ga0180433_10010914_pt1 | contig 10852 bp, 7 predicted proteins | sample SS_ome_8_FD_132980 | JGI IMG/M metagenome (GOLD analysis project Ga0180433, IMG submission 132980) | Hypersaline lake sediment archaeal communities from the Salton Sea, California, USA - SS_1_D_1 metaG | ecosystem: Environmental > Aquatic > Non-marine Saline and Alkaline > Hypersaline > Sediment...
GTAGCATTTGCATTAATTAGCGCTCGAAATGTATTTGTGATTCCACTAAGCCATGCTGAACTTTTTTGTGAAAGCAAAGATTCAACATTTTCGGTTATGAGATCACGATGCTGTGTAAATAATGGAAGCCAAATATTTGTCAAATACGCTTCAATTTCCTCATCCGTATAGGGATGTAATTCTTGGTTATCAAAGCCTACCGATAGGTATTCATAAAGAAGATAGGATGCTAACTCTATAGTTTTTGGGCTAAATTCTGCAGCCTTGAATAAGGGAATTTCTCCACTAAATTTTTCTAACAATCTTTGGTATCTTTCATTAAAGGCTATTTCTCTGTCCAAATGATCTTCTAGTTCGTCATAAAGTGCTTTACTATCCTGTTCTCGACCTCTTAGTTGCTCGTAGTAATAATTTCTTGTACCTTCAATCCTTTTGGCCCATCTGTCGAAACCTCCATTTCCAACTTTTTCTTTGCTAATCTTATAGACAGCAATTGTCTTATCTAAAATTCGTTGTAATTGGCCATAATTTAGATCTCCTTTTGCATAACCATTGATTATCAGAAGTAACATATTATCCCAAAGGACACCTGGCTCAGTGCTAAAATCTAAACGCTCTCTTAATTGATGATAATAAAATAGATACAAAGATAAAGCGTGATTTAGATAATGGTTATTGGTAGCATTGTTTGTATAACCAGTTAAATAATTTTGTCTTTTTGCAACAACTTTTCTCCAGTTTGTATCTTTTTCAATATCTTCCCATAAGTCTTCAAGTTCGGATAGTTGTTCATCTGTATCAGTGACTAACCTTTTAAAATCAAAAGTTCGTTGTTGAGCGTGTGACCATCTTGATTCATCTTTTTGAGAAAGAGAAAAAAGAAGTAAGTAAAGGCACCTGCCAATCATTCGCAATATTCTTACAAGGCAATTACCTTTTCTAATGTAATCTTGTCCGTCTCTAGTAACAAGTTTAAATCCTTGAGTATAACACTTCTGAGCTGTTGGAATTGCATTTTTCCATTTCTCTAAAGTAGAAAAACGAAAGTCAGTAAATGAGATTTCTCTAGGCCTGTCTTTTTCTAAACCTATAATATCAGATTCTCTATCAAATGCTTCCCAAGCTAAAGATCTTGTAGGATGAAAAGTTTCAACAAATTTCTCTGTGTCCCAATAACCATCTGCAGATATCATATCACCAACATGACAGACTTCTCTACCTTCGAAAATTTCTTTGGATACTCTAGCAGTTTCAATGGTTGATCTTCTATGATGCCAATCTTCAGGAATAGGTAAGTATTTTCCATTTTTATCTACGTTATATATAACTATTTCAATTTCTCTTCGTCCTATATCAACTAAATCTATAGTTGTAAAACAACCTGTATGCAGCATGTAACGTTCTCCTAATTCAATAGGAGATCTAGGACGAAAAGTATCGTGTGATGATACACCGCTGCCTTTACCCATAAATGTCTTCAAATTGTTTGGTTTTAAAATGTTTATATTGTTCTACTAATCTAACTATTATAGCATAAAAATTATTATAAATATATAAAAACACCACTATTAAAATAATACTTATTACATTTAAAATAGTTTCTACTTGTTTCAAATATTTTGTTTATGTCTGCATTTTTCCACAACTTTCTAACGTTCCACTTGTGAACAACAAAATAGCCAGATTGCATAATTTTCGAGAACCCCAGAAAGAAGAAACCTAACTACATGCTGCTTAGGGGGTTGTGGGGAGGTTTCCAGGAGGCTTCAACACCTTAAAGGAGCTTCCAAAATGAGGGTCAGTAAACAAATTTTCCACAATTTCCCACTTATTCCCACCTATTGTTCATAACTACCGTATTCCTTTCGTGGCCAGGTGGTTAAGAAACTCCGAAAAGGCTGTCTAAAAAAGATAAAAAATAAATTTTGAAAAAATATTGCCTAGTTTTAAATCGCAATGCTAGTATGTGGGAAAAGGTGGGAAAAGGTAATGGACTCGTTTTTCTTCAGCGGATCTTACGATGCTAAGCTTGATCAGAAAGGAAGGTTTGTTCTTCCTCAGCATCTAAGATATGGTCTTGTAGAAAATGGGAAGTTGGATTTTTGTATTGCTCTTGGCCTCGGTGGTTGTTTAGCTATATATAGAAGATCTGATATAGAAAGAATCGTTCAAAAGTTTAAAGAAAATATACATATCGCGAAATTTCAAAAGTTTTTCACTCTCTTCTTCTCGACTCTTCATCACACGACGTGTGATAAAGTAGGAAGATTGTCCATACCAGCACGCCTGAAAAAAGCTATTAGGATAGATAAAGAAGTGGTCATTGCAGGGGTACTTAATAAAATTGAAATCTGGCCAAAAGAAATTTATGAAGAAAATTTAAGCATACTATTAGAAGGAAAAGAAATCGATTTTTCTCTATCCAAAATGACAGAAGAAGCCTTTGCGCTGCTTAATGAAAAGCCCCAAACATGCCCAAGCAATGAATAAGCATACTCCTGTATTGCTCGATGTAATTTTAAGTTTTTTTGAAAAGGATAGTATTCCTATCTTTTTTGATGGAACAATAGGAGCAGCAGGTCATGCAAAAGCTCTTTTATCATCCCACAGAGAAATTAAAAAATATATTGGAGTAGATAGAGATACTAAAGCTCTTGAAATAGCGAAAGAAAATCTATCTGCTTATAAAGATAAAGTGCATCTCATTCATGGAAAGTTCTCAGATATGAGATTTTTTTTAGAAGAGATGGAAATTGAAAAAGTCGATGGCATTTTAGTGGATGTGGGAGTGTCGTCGATGCAACTAGATGAAAAAGAAAGGGGGTTTAGTTTTCAACAAGACGCTGAGCTCGATATGAGAATGGATCAGAGCTCAGATATAACAGCTAAAAAAGTGATCAATACTGCTTCTATAAAAGAACTAGAAATGATTTTTCGAGACCTAGCGGAAGAGCCGAGATACAAAAAACTGGCAAAAGCAATTAATGAAAGAAGAAAAAAGAAAAAGATACAGACAACACAAGAGCTCATTGAAGTTATAAAGCCCTTTGTAAAAAGAAGGAAAAAGCTTCATCCAGCAACTTTAGTTTTTCAAGGTCTTAGAATCTATGTGAATAAAGAACTAGAAGAGCTCGAAAAGTTGATAAAAGAAGGTATAGATCTCTTAAATGAAGAAAAGAAAATGGCTGTTATTTCTTTTCATAGCTTGGAAGATAGGATCGTAAAAAACCTATTTCGTGAAGCTGCGAAAGAAAAAAAAGTAGAGCTTCTTGTGAAAAAACCCATAGTTGCAACAAGAGATGAAATGAGAAGAAACCCACGTTCGCGTAGCGCTAAGCTGCGAATAATAAAAAAAATAAAGGCAACATAAAAACATATGACGAAAGAGCTATTGTTAAAAATCACATTTTGTCTTTTTGTTTTTGGTTTTTGCCTTTATTCTTATATAGATAAACAAAATAAACTTACGAGTTTAAAGATTTATCTTCCTGAACTTGCGAAAACAGTAGATATAATAAAAGCAGATAATAATAGATTGCAGTTTGAAATTGAAAGATTTGAAAATCCCGCTCATTTAATGGAGCTGATGAGATCGCCAGAATATGCTCACCTCAAACATCCCTTCGTGGATGAGGTAATGAAAATTGAAGAAGGGGTGGCTATTAAAGAAAAAGAGGATGTACATCCATTAATTAAACCTAGTATATCTGTGACTGTTGGATCGAAAAAATAATGAATAAAAAAAGCTATTTAGAGAAGGTCTCTTTCTCTGATCGCAAATACCTTACTGTTGTTTCTTTATTTCTTTTTTTTCTATTTTGTCTTTTAATTATTCAGTTTTACCGTATACAAATTCTTCAAGGAGATAAATGGTCAAAAGAAGCGCAGCTGCAACATCATCATTTTGTTATCGAACCTTTTCAAAGAGGAAGGTTTTTTGCTAATACTTCCTTAATGCCTAATCATCCCAAAGTAAAACAGCCTTTTGTTTTTGATGTTCTTAAATACCATCTTTATGTTGATTCAGACTCTATTCCTATACATTTAAAAGAAGAGGTGAAAAATAATATTTTTGCGCTTTTTCACCTTACCAATGATAAAAGAGAAAAAATTCATACAGATATTTATAGAAAAAGCCGCTCTCGTCGATTAGTTTCTTGGGTTACTCAAGTAAAAAAAGAAGAAATTGAAAAATGGTGGTTTCCTTTTGCAAGAAAAAATAAAATAGCAAAAAATGCTATCTATTTTTTAAAAGATTTCAAAAGATCTTATCCTTATAAAAGTCTTCTAGGTCAAGTCCTTAGTACGGTGCAAGAAGAAAAAGAAAGTTTTTCTCAAGCCGCTATTCCTATCGGAGGGCTGGAACAGTTTTTTCACTCAATTCTTACTGGAAAAGTAGGGAAAAGATTGTTTTTAAGGTCTCCTCTTCGATCTTTAGATTCAGGAAAAGTACTAGAAAGGCCACAAAATGGAGCTGATATCTTTCTTACTATTTCTCATTATCTACAAGCCGTAGCAGAAAGTGAGTTGAAAAAAGGTATAGATAAAATGCATGCGAAAGGGGGATGGGCCATTGTTATGGATCCCTTTACGGGAGAAATATTTGCTTTAGCCCAATATCCTTTTTTTGATCCTGCAAAATACTCTGAGTATTACAACGATCCTGAAAAAGAAGAAGATACAAAACCTCGTGCTGTGTGTGATGCTTTTGAACCAGGAAGTATTTTTAAACCTATCACTTTAGCTATTTGTTTTTTAGCTAATGAAGAGTTGATAAAAAAAGGACAAAGGCCTCTTTTTGATCCAGAAGAAAAAATAGCCACAAGCAATGGTCATTTTCCAGGAAGAGCAAGACCTTTAAAAGATGGAAGATGCCACAGTTTTTTAAATATGAATCTAGCTGTCCAAAAATCTTCTAATATTTATATGGCGAAATTAATACAAAGAGTTATCGATAGACTAGGAGAAAATTGGTATCGTGAAAAACTCGTTGAGTTTTTTGGATTTGGTAAGAAAACAGGAATAGAGCTTCCAGCAGAGACTGCAGGACTTGTTCCAACACCTGGGAAACTTCATCCGAATGGTAGATTAGAGTGGTCACAAGATACTCCTTATACTTTAGCTATTGGTCATAATATTTTAGTGAACTCTATTCAGATGATGAAAGCCTTTGCCATTTTTGCTAATGGGGGATACGAGATAAAACCCACATTAATAAAAAAAGTTATTAAGCAAACGCAAACTGGTGAAGAAGAAACTCTTTTCGATCTTCAAACTTATCTCTCTCATAAAAAAAATAGAAAAATCTTAGATGAAAATGTTACCAAAAGACTCATCGAGGGGATGAAATTTGTTACCAAGCTAGGAGGAACCGCTATGCTTGGTGATATCATGGGATATTCTGACGCTGGAAAATCAGGAACTTCTGAAAAAATAGTAGATGGAAAATATTCGAAAAAGAAATATCTTTCTTCCTTTATAGGAATAGCTCCAGCAAATAATCCTCGTTTTGTGATTTTAGTCATGGTAGATGAACCTGAAGTTAAATTTATACCCGGTATTGGGAAAACATATCATGGTGGTGTTTGCGCAGCTCCCATCTTCAAAGAAATAGCTCTTCGATCTTTGCAGTATTTAGGTATTGCTCCTGATGATCCTTTTGGGTATCCTTATGGCGATCCTCGTCGTAATGTACATAAATCGGATTGGGCAAAAGAGGTCAAGCAGCTTAAAGAGCTTTATACAAAATGGAATGAAAAACATAGAAGATGAAGATAAAAAAACTATTTAAAGACCTGTCGATAAAAGAAATCAAAGGGTCAAAAGAGCTAGAAATATCGGGCATTTGTAGTAATTCAAACTATGCCTTTCCAGGTTGTCTTTATATTGCTAAAAAAGGCCTTACTCACGATGGCTCACAATTCATTCCACGAGCTGTAGCAGCAGGTGCTTTAGCCGTTGTTTGCGATATTTATGATCCTTTTTTAGAAAATATAGTTCAGATTATTTGTGAAAATCCAAGTGAAATAGAAAGTGAGATAGCAAGACGTTATTTTGAAGATCCATCAAAAGAGCTTTTTACAATAGGTATAACTGGAACAAATGGCAAAACAACGACATCTTATCTTATCAAACATATTTTTGATCAGCTAGATAACCAGTGCGGACTTATTGGAACGATTGAAACGATTGTTGGAAAAATGAAGATGTTTTCATCTCATACCACACCTGATTGTATTGCTAATCAAAAGCTTTTAAGAGAAATGATAAGGGAAAATTGCAAAGCGGCTGTAATGGAAGTATCATCGCATGGCCTAGTGCAAAAGAGAGTAAAAAATATCTCTTATGATGTAGCTATCTTTACAAACTTCACAGCTGAGCATCTTGATTATCATAAGAGTATGCAAAATTATTTAGATGCAAAAAAGATGCTTTTTCAAAATTTAGAGCCATCTACTACAGCTATTTTAAATATAGATTGTCAAGTTTTTGATGAGCTAAAAAAGGTATGTAGATCAAATATCTTTACGTACGCTGTGCATAAAAAAGCAGATGTAACAGCAAAAAATATTATCTTTTCATCTTCAGGTTCTTCATTTGATCTGTGCTACAAGGATCAAAAAGTAAAAATTCATCTTTCGCTTCTTGGAGATTTCAATATTTATAATGCACTAGCAGCAGCAGCTTGTGCATTAGTAAAAGGGTTTTCTTTAAAACAAATACAAAAAGCTCTCTCTTCGCATATTTCTATTCCTGGAAGAGTAGAAAAATTAAATGTTAAAACTCCATTTGATGTTTATATAGATTATGCGCATACAGAAGATGCTTTAGAAAAAACTCTTCAAAATCTTCAAAAAATTAAGAGAAATAAAGTTATATGTGTTTTTGGATGTGGAGGAGATAGAGACAAACAAAAGCGCCCTAAGATGGCAAAAGTTTGTGAAAAATACTCCGATCTGTGTGTTATCACAGCGGATAACCCGAGATCGGAAGATCCTGAAGTTATTTGCCAAGAAATATGTGAAGGTTTTGAAAAAAAATCTCACATAGTTGAAATTGATAGATATTTAGCGATTAAAAAAGCCATCTCTTTAGCTCAAGAGAAAGATATTATTCTCATTGCTGGTAAAGGGCATGAAACAAAGCAGATTTTTTCTCATCAAACAATTGATTTCGATGATCGAAAAATAGCAAAAGAAATTTGCAGCCAAATTTTAAAAAATTCTTATAATGGGATGCAGGCGAGACGAGGTTAATTATGAAGTTTATCTCTTATTTTTTACTGTGTATTTTTTCACTTTCACATCTGATAGCGGTTCCTGTTAAAAAGAAAATGACTTCTTATCGTCCTTTAATAATTCTCGATGCAGGTCATGGTGGATGGGACCATGGTGCTAGAATTAAATATCCTTTTTGTGAAGAAAAACGCATGGCATTAACGACAGCACATTATACAAAACGTTATTTAGAAAAAATGGGGTATCGCGTATCTCTTACGAGATCTCGAGATTTTTATATTTCTCTTCCTAAAAGAGTAAATTTTGCTAACAGACATAAATCGGAGATTTTTGTAAGCATCCATTTTAATTCATGTCCCAACAAAACTGCTCATGGAATAGAGGTTTTTTACCACAATAATCAAAACAATAGGATCAGATCTTTAGCGTCTAAAAAATTAGCAGAACATATCTTGAAAAAATCAGCACAAAAAACAAAGTTCTATTCTAGAGGAATCAAAAAAGGCAATTTCTTTGTGATTAGGGAAACCAAAATGCCAGCTATTTTGGTGGAGGGTGGGTTCCTCACCAATCCCGATGAAAGAAAATGTCTTCGTCAAAGAACGTATCTTGATAAGTTAGCAAGAGGCATTGCTGAAGGGATAGATACTTATATTAAAGCTTAAAATGCGTCCCCGATACGATTTGAACGTACGACCTATCGCTTAGGAGGCGATCGCTCTATCCACTGAGCTACGGGGACAAAATTAATCATTAGCTTTCAGAACAGCCATAAACGCTTGATGAGGAATTTTAACTTTTCCAAATTCCTTCATCCGTTTTTTACCTTTTTTCTGTTTTTCCCAAAGCTTTCTTTTACGTGTGATGTCGCCACCATAGCATTTAGCTGTAACGTTTTTGGCTAGAGCAGAGATAGTCTCTCTAGCAACGATTTTACCACCGATAGCTCCTTGAAGGGGTACTTTAAAAAGCTGTTGAGGAATAACTTCTTTGAGTTTTTTGCAAATAGCTCTTCCTTTTCTTTCTGCTTTTGAACGGTGAATAAGACAAGAAAAAGCATCTACTTTTTCTTCGTTTACTCTTATTTCTAATTTGATGATATCGCTTTTTTCGTATGTGTCGAATTCATAATCAAAAGAGCCATATCCTTTGGTTACAGATTTTAATAGATCATTAAAATCTGTGATGATTTCATTCAGTGGAAAACGATAAGTAAGTAAAAGCCTAGAAGCGCTTAGAGTTTCTGTTTTTATAAGTTCACCACGTTTATCCATACCAAGGTTCATGATAGCGCCTAAGTAGTCTGGAGGAGCAATAATATGACATTTCACCCATGGCTCTTCTATGGACTGAATCGTTGAAGGATCTGGAAAATGAGTGGGGTTATCGATGTTCATCGTTTTCCCATCATTGAATTTGATTTTATAAACGACACTTGGAGAGGTCGTAATGATACCTAAATCAAATTCTCTTTGCAGTCTTTCAAAAGTGATTTCTAAATGTAGCAGTCCTAAAAAGCCGCAACGAAAACCGAAACCTAAAGCTTGTGTACTTTCTTGTTCTACGTTTAAAGCTGAATCATTAAGTTGCAGTTTAACAAGAGCATCTTTTAGTTCTTCGAAATCAGAAGAGTCGATCGGATAAATGCCTGCAAAAACAACAGGGCTTATAATTTTAAAACCAGGAAGAGCAGAGCTAGCAGGCTCTTTTTGAAGAGTTATCGTATCTCCTATTTTTACATCTGCTGTATTTTTTATGTTGGCCATAACATAGCCAACTTCTCCGGGCCGGAGTATTTTTACAGGTTTTGCTTCAGGTGAAAAAACTCCTACTTCGATTACCTCGAAGTTTTTTTGCGTTGCCATGAATTGTATTAAAGAGCCTTTTGTGATCTCTCCTGACATTACGCGTATATATGCCATAATGCCTCTATAAGGATCGTAGTGAGAGTCAAATACTAAAGCCTTAAGCTGATCTGTTTCTACTTTTTTAGGAGGAGGTATATCTACAATAATACGATCCATAAGCTCTTGTATGCCTTCGCCAGTTTTAGCAGAAGTTAAAACGACATCAGCTGTATCTAAAGCTATCATTTCTTCGATTTGTTTTTTTACCTCTTCAGGATCAGCGGCTGGAAGATCGATTTTATTTAGTACTGGTAATATGACAAGGTTTCTTTCCATGGCAAGTAAAACGTTAGCCATAGTTTGTGCTTGCACACCTTGGGCTGCATCAACAACAAGCAAAGCTCCTTCACAAGCAGAAAGTGATCTTGATACTTCATAAGAGAAATCTACGTGTCCTGGAGTATCGATAAAATTGATTTGATACGTATGACCATCTTTAGCTTTATAGAACATAGTGACTGGATGAGCTTTAATAGTGATGCCTCTTTCTCTTTCTAGATCCATTGTATCTAAAAATTGTGCTTGCATTTCTCTTTCAGTAATAGTTCCAGTCAGCTCAAGTAAACGGTCAGCAATCGTAGATTTGCCGTGATCAATATGGGCAATAATTGAAAAATTACGAATAAACTTCGGGTTGTATTTAAACATCACAAACTCTTGTTGTTGTGACTATAGTTTATAGTTTTTTTTCGATATTGGCAAGAAAGAGAAAAGAAATAAAGAAAAGAGGCCAAATGGCCTCTTTTCTTATAAAGAATTTTTTAAAAATCCACTTTAGCTCGAAGAGTTAAACCTTGCATAGAAACAGGATGTGTTTCTTTTCCAATTTCCGGCAGATCAAGAATTAAAGTTGTTAAATGGTATTGATTCCACCAGTAATTTGTTTCCCATCCAGCTTTTAAGCCAAAATATACTTTTTCATTATAAAAACACTCACCCCAAGAAAGACCTATAATCATTTCTAAATTAGGCGAGAGTTCATAAAAATCTCTTTTAAGTCCTAAAATCTCATTGTAGACACCAGGAATTAAAGTCCAATATCTGTATGTAGTATCAGCTGCTAAGAATCTTTGTGTTTCATGAACATCGAATTTTCCATATAAAAGAGCTGCTGCAATGTTTCCAAAAATGGAAAAACCTGCACCAAGATGCCAATCGCCATTAATTCCAAGCCTTGGTCCCAATCCCCAATAATCCTGTTCACAGTGATAGACGGTATCACGAATAGGAGGTTCTTTATCATATGTCATATTCGTAAATTCGCTTCTAAAAGATTGGTCAATCCATCCACCTCTTGTACCAGCATGAGCTCTAAAGGATAGATATTTACTTATATAAAAAGTTTTACCAATTTCTAGATCAAGCATATTGTAATTTAAACGCCAATGAGCTTTTCCATTTCTATAAATAAAGTTGGTAGCCATGCCAGAAGATGGATAAATACCACCACCAACAATGTAATCAGCATTTGGAGAAGAAGCGCTATCTTTTGAATAATTATGATAGTATGTCCATTGAGCTAGGATATCCCAGTAATCGTGAAGAGTATCCCAACCGATTCCAAATCTAAAACCAGGCTCCCATTTTTCATCCACATAAAGGACTCTAAGATCTATAGGTTTTCTTGTAGTATCATCGTAATTTTTATTTGCCCATGAAAATCCATGATTATGAGCTGACCAATAAAGAAAATCTAATGTGAAATAC